>NNBU01000651.1_pt1 | contig 26418 bp, 20 predicted proteins | sample 1173781 | NCBI WGS metagenome assembly NNBU01 (sample SAMN07173937, study PRJNA388173) | plant metagenome | biome: Plant school; feature: Soil; material: Symbiotic tissue of Blasia pusilla L.; isolation source: symbiotic tissue sample KVJ2 | host: Blasia pusilla | place: Norway: Troms, Kvaloya...
GCCCTACACCGATGGCCGCATCACGGTCGCCGAAACGGCTGCCGCCTCGACCGCAGCTCCTGCTGCGGAAACCGCGGCAGCACCGGCGACGGAGGCAGCGGCTGCCACGGCCCCTGCTGCGACCCCGGCAGAAACCGCCGTCAGCGTCGCGGAAACTGCTTACAAGGTGGTGGCGGGCGACAGCCTGTGGAAGATCGCCAAGGCGACTTATGGCGATGGTCTGTTGTGGACGAAGATTGCCGAGGCGAACGCCCTGCGCAATCCGAACCTGATCACCATCGGCAAGGAGCTGCAGCTGCCGCCGAAGTAAGACCCTTCGCCGCAGAGACATTGGCCGGTCCGGGCTTTCCCGGGCCGGCTTTTGCTTTTATCAGATGATCCCAGTGCCATATTTCGACGTATTGCTTCACTGCAGCAAATCATCAGGATGACCCAATGACCGCAATGCCCGCCCACTGGCCCTCCGACCATCCGCCCGTCAATTACGGCAAGGTCGGCGTGCTCCTCGTCAACCTCGGGACGCCCGACGGCACGGACTACAAGTCCATGCGCCGCTACCTCGAGGAATTCCTGACGGACAAGCGCGTCATCGAGTGGTCTCGCTGGTTCTGGTATCCGATCCTCTACGGCATCGTTTTGAACAAGCGTCCGCAGAAAGTCGGCAAAGCCTATGAGGAGATCTGGAACAAGGATCTCGACGAAAGCTACCTGCGCACCTACACCCGCAGCCAGGGGGAAAAGCTCGCCCTCGCCTTGAAGGACCTGCCGAATGTCCATGTCGACTGGGCCATGCGTTACGGCCAGCCAGCGATCCAGGCGAAGATGAACGAGATGCAGAAAGCCGGTTGCGAGCGCATCCTGATCTACCCGCTCTATCCGCAATATGCGGCGGCAACAACGGCAACAGTCAATGACGAGGCCTTCAAGGCGCTCCTCAAGATGCGCTGGCAGCCGGCGCTGCGCACCGTGCCGCAATATGCAGACGACCCAGTCTACATCGCGTCTCTGGCCAACTCCATCAACGAGCACCTGGCGACACTCGACTGGGAACCGGAACTCGTGATTACCTCCTATCACGGTATTCCGCGTTCCTATTTCATGAAGGGCGATCCCTATCACTGCCAGTGTTACAAGACGACGCGCCTGCTGCGCGACCATCTGGGCTGGGAAAAGGAAAAGCTGATGGTCACCTTCCAGTCCCGTTTTGGGCCGGAGGAATGGCTGCAGCCCTACACAGACAAGACCGTGGAAAAACTGGCCAAGGAGGGCATCAAGCGCATCGCGGTAATGAACCCCGGCTTCGTCTCCGACTGCCTCGAAACGCTGGAAGAAATTGCTGGCGAAGCGGGCGAGGAATTCCTCCACAATGGTGGTGAAAAATTCACCCACATTCCTTGCCTGAACGACAGCGACAACGGCATGCGCGTTATCGAGAGCGTCGTTCGCCGGGAGCTGCAGGGCTGGATTTAAACACCGCCGTCACCAGAATCATAGTAACAAGCCTGCCCCCGGTTGCCCTTGTTACTATGGTTCACAAGTATCTCCAGTCGGGACCGACGCATTTGCTGTGCGGCTGCCAATTAGATTGTTGCGCACAACCATTGGTCTGCGCAACCATTATGATAACGATCGATGATCGCGCTGCCATGGCACCAATACAGCGGCTTAACCTGCACGTTTCCATGGGCTATCGCCAAAACTCCGACGGCAGCCTCAGGGCAAAGGTCGGCAACTTTTGAGTGTCACGAAAGGGTGACCGGCGATGGAAACAGTTGCAACCATTTGAATTCTAATCCTATTTACAAATGCACTTTCTAATATTAAGGTTGCGTTTAATAATACCTGATAGAATTCTTATCGATGTAAGGAGATCATCATGAGAATTCTGACAACCACAATGGCTGCGGCGGCTCTGGTCCTCTGCATGGAACCGGCTTCCGCCGAAACGGCCAAGCCTGATACCGCCAAGCTGGTGACGCCGGCGATCATCGCAGAAATGCGCAAAATCATCGACACCGAAATCGTTCGGGTCTCGATCGAGGCGCAGAACCAACGCCTCACCAACCTGCCGCAGGCAAAGATCGACGAGCTGGACGGTCAGTGGAAAGCAGAGCGCGAAGCGGCCGACAAGCCGCTAATCGCCGCCACCCTCTCGAGCCCGCTATCCGTTTATCTTGCCCGCATCCAGGGCAAGTCGCTCGGCCTTTATGCCGAGATCTTCGTTATGGACCAGACCGGTCTCAATGTCGGCCAGAGCTCGGTCACCAGCGACTTCTGGCAGGGTGACGAAGACAAATATCAGAAGACGTATGCCGTCGCCGACGACGCACTCTTCATTGATGAGCCGGAATGGGACGACGAAGCCAAGATCTGGCGCGACCAGGTGAGCTTCACCGTCCTCTCGGCCGACAAGAAGAAGATCGGCGCGGTCACGGTCGAGCTAAATTTGACTGAACTTGAAAGACGCACGCAGGCCGGTTCCTGAGCGACCGCCGCGGCGCCATGATGGTGGCCGTTCCAGCAAACAATGACGCACATACTCTCAGATCGAAACTGGAATAGACCATGCTGAAGAATATTTCCGTCGGCGCTAAGGGTTTCATTGCCTTCGGCATCCTGGCAACCATCGCAATCGCATCGTCAACATTGATCTATAGTCGGGCTCTAGTTGCCAACCGCCAGGTCGCGGAAAGCGAGTTGGTGAATCAGCTGGTCGACGTGACCACCGAGTTCTCGGCCGATCTCTCTGTCACCGACATGAAGCTCAAGACCTTCCTGCTGACCGGCAACCGCCAGTATTCCGCGGACGTCGAGGCCGGCATCGCGGAGATGCAGAATGACATGGGCAACCTGGAGAAGCTTTTTACAGACGCGGCACCGACAGAACTGCCGAAGTTGAAGGAAGCTTTCACCGCGCTCGGTGAATGGCGCACCAAGATCGTCGAGCGCCAGATTTTGCTGATGCGGGATCCCCAGACAGTCGAACTGGCCCGGGCGCTCGAAGTGACTGGCGAAGGAGAAAAGTTCGTTCAGACATTTGACAACGCCTTGCAGGCGGTGAAGGAAGCGATGGCATCTCGCGCCGCGACAGCGGTCGCGGCCCAGCATTCAGCTCTGGATCTCGTCGAGACTGTCAGCCTGATTGCCTCGATCGTTGTTGCAGCTGCAGCGATCCTCCTGGGTTTCCTCAACTTTCAGCTGGTCTCGCGCCCTCTGTCCAAATTGGCGGAAGCCACCCAACGCCTGGCCAATGGCGACCTTGACGTCAACATCGACCAGGGCGGCAAGGACGAGATTGGCCGGATGGCCGCCTCCATGCAGATCTTCCGCCAGGCGGCCATTGCCAACAAGCGTCTGGAGGCCGAAGCCGAAGGCAACCGCAAGAAGGCGGAGGCCGACCGCATCGCGGACCAGCAGCGCGCCGAAGCCGATGCAGCCGAGCGCCTGCGCATCGCGACATCAGGTCTTGCAGCCGGCCTGCAGCGGCTCGCCTCGGGAGACCTCGCCTTCCAGATCAACGAAGCCTTCGCTCCGGATTTCGAGCAGCTCCGTCACGACTTCAATCTTTCAGTTCGCCAGCTGAACACGACGCTTGCAGGCATCACCAACAGCGTCGCCACGATGGAGACCGGCACCCGCGAAATCGCCTCGGGCACCGACCATCTCTCCAAGCGCACCGAACAGCAGGCAGCCGCTCTTGAAGAAACCGCAGCCGCCGTCGAAGAGATCACCGCCAATGTGGTGAACTCGACCAAACGCACGGAAGAGGCCCGCAGCGTCGCCTCCCAGGCCAACACCTCGGCCAACCAGTCGTCCGACGTGGTTGCCCGCGCCGAAGAAGCCATGCGCCGCATCGAAGGCTCGTCGCAGCAGATCTCCAACATCATCGGCGTCATCGACGAAATCGCCTTCCAGACCAACCTGCTGGCCCTGAATGCTGGCGTTGAAGCGGCCCGTGCAGGCGAAGCCGGCAAGGGTTTTGCCGTCGTCGCCCAGGAAGTCCGCGAACTCGCCCAGCGCTCGGCCAATGCGGCAAAGGAGATCAAGGCGCTCATCCAGAACTCCTCGACCGAAGTCGCCGGCGGCGTTGATCTGGTCCGCAAGACCGGCGAGGCACTGCGCACCATCGGCGGCTTCATCAGCGAGATGAACACGCATATGGACGCCATCGCGATCTCGGCCAAGGAACAGGCGACAGGCCTCTCGGAAGTCAACCATGCCGTCAACGCCATGGACCAGACGACCCAGCAGAACGCCGCCATGGTTGAGGAATCGAACGCAGCGTCCGGGGCGCTCGCCGCCGAAGCCGCCAAGCTCCGCGACCTGATCTCGCACTTCCAGATCGACGGCGTGCAGACAGCCCAGGCCGGTGCGCTGCGCGACACGGCGCGTGCCATGGCCCGCCCAAGCCATGCGGCAGTGCCAACGAACGCCGCCGCCCCCCGTGCCAGCCAGCCAGTCCGCACATCGGCCCCCCGCGCCCACGGCAACGCCGCCGTGGCCCAGGACAGTTGGGAAGAGTTCTGAGCCAGGCGATCGTCGCTGAAGCTTTGAGGAAACCGATCATGACAAAAGGCAGAGGACATCCTCTGCCTTTTGTCGTTTCAGCGGGCGCCGATCACAGCCTGTTTGGTCCCCGGTCACGTGACAAGCCTTGCAATCCCTCCGTTATATCCCGATGTTAGCCCCACAATGCGCGGTCGGTTGCGGCTGCATGGGGAGGAATTCACGTCATGATCGCTGGTCCGGATATTGTCGTCATTGCGCTGGTGGCGCTGGTCGTTCTCGTTCTCTTTGCCGGGATCAAGACTGTTCCACAGGGCTATCGCTACACGATCGAGCGCTTCGGCCGCTATACCCGCACACTGGAGCCGGGCCTCAACCTGATCGTGCCCTTCATCGAGCGTATCGGCTCGAAGATGAATGTCATGGAACAGGTCCTCGACGTGCCGACCCAGGAGGTCATCACCAAGGACAATGCGTCCGTCTCTGCCGATGCGGTCGCCTTCTACCAGGTGCTGAATGCGGCAGAAGCCGCCTATCAGGTCGCCAATCTCGAAAACGCCATCCTCAATCTGACCATGACCAATATTCGCTCGGTCATGGGCTCGATGGACCTCGACGAACTGCTCTCCAACCGCGAGATCATCAACGACCGCCTGTTGAAGGTGGTCGACGAGGCCGTGCGCCCCTGGGGCATCAAAGTGACCCGCGTCGAGATCAAGGACATCCAGCCGCCGGTCGATCTGGTCGACGCCATGGGTCGGCAGATGAAGGCCGAACGCGAAAAGCGCGCCCAGGTGCTGGAGGCCGAAGGCTTCCGCAATGCGCAGATCCTGCGCGCCGAGGGCGCCAAGCAGTCGGCGATCCTGCAGGCGGAAGGCCAGCGCGAGGCGGCTTACCGGGAGGCCGAAGCCCGCGAGCGCCTGGCCGAAGCGGAAGCCAAAGCGACCCGCATGGTCTCGGAGGCAATCGCCGCCGGTGACCTGAACGCCATCAACTATTTCGTCGCGCAGAAATACACGGAAGCCATGACCGCGATCGGCACGGCCAGCAATTCCAAGATCGTCCTGATGCCGATGGAAGCCTCAGCACTTGTCGGCTCGCTCGGCGGCATCGGCGCCATTGCCCGTGAAGTCTTCGGCGAGCAAGCCACGCGGGCTCCTGCCCCGGCAGCCACACCGCGCGTGGCCGCACCGGCGCGCACCACGCCAACAGTTAATCCCTTCGCCCCCTCAAGCGAGACATGAGCATGACGGCCCGGATCATTGCCGAACTCGGTCCCTGGAGCTGGTGGGTGCTCGGCATGCTGCTGCTCGCCGCCGAACTCCTGATGCCCGGCGTCTTCCTCGTCTGGATTGGTCTCGCGGCACTCGCCACCGGCGCACTGTCGCTGCTGCTCTGGGATTTTGGCCTGTGGACCTGGCAGTTGCAGGCGCTGGTCTTTGCGGTCGCCGCCGTGCTCTTCACCCTCGCCGGCCGCCGCTATTTCGGCCGGGCCGACATCGGCAGCGACGAACCGCTGCTCAACCAGCGGGGCGCGAGCCTAGTTGGTCGCACGGCAACACTCGCGGAGCCGATCCGCGAGGGCCGCGGCCGCATCCGGCTTGACGACACCTTCTGGATCGTCTCCGGCCCCGACCTGCCGACCGGCACGCAGGTTCGCGTCACCGCCAGCAATGGTCGTGATGTGTCGGTGGAGCCGGTCTGACTCGCCGCAATCTTGAAACCACAGAAATCCATGGCATAGTTCAGTCATGACCGTAAAACTCGACATCACCGCAGATCTCGCTGCCCGCATCGATGCACTTGCAGCGCGCTCGAACCTGTCGGCGTCCGACATCGTGCGGGATGCTTTGGAGAACGGCCGCTCCATCGAATGGCAGGAGCGCTTCCTGGAAAAAGTGGCCTTGGCGATTGAGGAGGCGGACCGCGGCGCGTTTGCCAATTCGCAGGACATTGAGAGAGTCCTCAACAAATATCGGCCTGCCTGATGGACGTCACCTGGACCCTGCGGGCTCTGGGAGACCTCGAAGCCATTGAGGACTATATCGCCGCTGAAAGCCCGCGCGCTGCCTATCAGGTCACATTGAAAATCTGGTCAAGAACAAATGATCTTCTCGGCCAGAATCCGAAGATTGGACGGAAAGGACGCGCTGTAGGGACCCGGGAGCTCGTCATCGTTGGGACGCCCTACTTCGTGGTCTATCGACTATCCGATCGGGTGGAGATACTCGCGGTGGTCCATGGAGCGCAGGATTGGCCCAAGGACGGCTGACGTCAGCCCTCAGGCAACCCCGATGCGCAGCAGATCGTGGAAGTGGATGAGACCGATCGGGTGATCATGGTCATCAACCACCATCAGCGCTCCGATGCCGAGCTTGTTGACCATAGCCGCCGCCGTGGTCGCCAGCGCATCGCCCTTGATCACCTTGGGATTGCGGGTCATCACGTCGTCGACGCTGAGCACCGAGAGATCACGCGCCAGATTGCGTGCCATGTCACCCTCGGTGACGATACCACAGAGCTTGCCATCCGCATCGACCACGCCGACGCAACCGAAGCGCTTGTGCGACAGGGTCTTCACAGCGGCGGGCATGGACGTGCCGGATGAGACCAGCGGCACGCGATCACCGGTATGCATGATGTCGCGCACATGGGTGAGTGCCGCCCCGAGCTTGCCGCCCGGATGGAAGGTGCGGAAATCGCTCGGGCTGAAACCGCGCGCCTCAAGCAGCGCAATCGCGATGGCGTCGCCGATGGCAAGCTGCAGCACGGCCGAGGAGGTCGGTGCCAACCCATGCGGGCAGGCTTCCATCACCTTGGGCATCAGCAGTACGACATCGGCATTGCGCGCCAGTGTCGAATTCTCGCCGGATGTGATCGCGATCAGCGGAATGGAGAAGCGCCGCGAAAAATTGAGGATGCCCTGCAGCTCTGTGGTCTCGCCACCCCAGGAGATGGCGAGGATCGCATCGTCCTGCGCGATCATGCCGAGATCACCGTGATTGGCTTCGGACGGATGGACGAAGAAGGCGGGCGTACCCGTCGACGCGAAGGTCGCGGCGATCTTCGAGCCGATATGGCCGCTTTTGCCGACACCGGTCACGATGACCCGGCCGCCAATCTCGCCGATCGTCTTCACCGCATTGCCGAAAGGGGCGGCCAGCGGCCCCGCCAGCGCATCCTCCAGCACCTGCAGCCCCTCTCGCTCGGTCGCAACGACACGGATGGCAGACTCTGTGGCACTGGCTTCGACGAGATTGACGGCGCGCTTGATCATGCCCGTCCCTTACTGCGTTTGGCTGTCGCTGTAAATCAGACCCGCGTCAGGGGCTCACCGAAACCAATCATTAACCACCAGGCTTTACGTTTCGGTAAGCATGACAGAGCGCCGGGCGGACAGATGACCATGGATGAAAAGACGGGATTGCGGGGCGCCGGGCGCCTTGGGCTGCGCGGCATGGCCGCGTTGCTGGCAGCCCATGTCTTCGCCCTGCCTTTGCCGCTTGCTGCCCAGCAGGCGACGACCGCAACGACGACGGGCACCACCAACTGGCTGACGCCCGCCACAGGCAGCGCAACCGCCATCGGCACGACGGATCTTCTGGCGGGCCCCACCGATCCGACCGCAGCAGGCGTCACCGATCCGACGGCGACCACCGCCGTGACCGACCCCACCACCACCGCGACGACGACGGCTGCTCCGCTGACGCCGCTCGATGCAGACAATGCCGATCTCGACCCGATCGACGAAGATCTGGGCCGGCAGAACCTGCGGGAGACCCGACTCGACAACCCCGCCGCTGCCCGTATCAGGCGCGACGAAGAAGCCGACATGGGCATAAGGCTCGGCACACTCGTGCTGCGCCCCGCCATCAGCCAGCAGATCGGCATCGAGCGCGAAAAAACGTCGACCGGCACGGAAAAGCGCACCTTCTCCGAAACGGGCCTTAAGGGCACGCTGACCTCCGACTGGTCGCGCCACGAATTGACGATCGGCGGAGAGGGCGCCTGGCAGGAGACGCTGTCGGGCGATGGCCCAGACAAGCCACGCGCGCGCATCGATGCGGATCTCCGCCTTGATCTTTCTGACAACACGGTTGCCAACATCACCGGCGCCTATAGCTTTTCCCGCGAGGACACCGACGATCCGAATGCGCTGTCGGGAGCAAGCGTCCAGTCGGGCGTGCATCAGTTCGACGGCGGCGTTTCCGTGGAGCGGGACCTTGGCCTCTTGCGCGGCTCGATTGCCACGCAGGCGAGCCGCTATCTCTATTCCGATGCCGAACTCTCCGACGGCACGACGGTGGATCGCAGCGATCGCGACCGCACCCGTGCGACGGTGAGTGCCCGTCTGGGTGTTGAGCTGTCGACGGCGCTCACGCCGTTCGTTGAGGCGACGACCGGCAAGGTGATGTATGACGATGACGTCGATTCGAGCGGGTATCGCCGCTCCGCCGACATCTACGGCGCAAAGACCGGCGTGACTGTCGACCTGGGTGAAAAGCTGCGCGGCGAAGTGGCGGTGGGCTACGAGCAGCAGCGCTTCGACGACAACCGGCTGGAAGATCTCTCGGCGATCACCGTAGACGGCAACATCTTCTGGTCGCCGCGCGAAGGGACAACCGTCGATGTCACCCTCGACACCACGCTTGATCCCTCGACGTCAGCCGGCGTCAGCGGCGCCGCCATCCACAGCCTGGATGTCAGTCTCGCGCATGATCTCAGAAGCAATCTGGTCGCCCGTCTGACCGGCGGTGCCGCAGTCAGCCGTTACGATGATGCCGGCGCATCCTCGGACAAGACCGTTTACAATGCGGGTGCGGGTCTGACCTGGAAGGTCAATCGCTATCTCGATGCGACGGCGGACGTGACCTATGAGCGCAATGACTACAAGTCTGCTGAACACACCGATACGGTCACGGCTCTGGTCGGCCTGACCGCCAAGCGCTGAGGCTCGGCGGTCGAGGCACTCATGCGGCTTACTTGAGCGCGGCGAGGATGGCCTTCAATTCCTGCTCGATCGCCGGACGGATGTCCGCACGTTCGATGGCGAAAGCGACATTGGCGAGAATAAAACCATCCTTGGCGCCGCAGTCGAAGGTCTGGCCCTGGAAGTGATAGCCTGCGAAAGGCTGGGTCTTGGCAAGCTTGAGCATGCCGTCGGTCAGCTGGATCTCGTTGCCGGCGCCGCGTTCCTGGGTCGACAGAATCTCAAAAATCTCCGGCTGCAGGATGTAGCGGCCGTTGATGAAGAAGTTTGAAGGTGCGGTGCCCTTGGCCGGCTTTTCCACCATCTCGGTGATCTTGAAGCCGCCTTCCAGCGCCGCGCCGACGCCGACGATGCCGTATTTGTGCGCCTGATCCGGGGCGCATTCCTCAACGGCCACAATATTGCCGCCGGTCTTTTCATAAAGTTCGACCATGCCCTTGAGGCAAGCCTTTTCGCCGCGCATAATCATGTCCGGCAGGAGCAGCGCAAACGGTTCATGGCCAACGATGTCGCGGGCGCACCAGACGGCATGGCCAAGGCCAAGCGGTTCCTGCTGACGGGTAAAGCTGGTCTGACCGGCTGTCGGCTGCAGATCGCTGAGAAGCGAGAGTTCGGCGTTCTTGTTGCGGGCCTTCAGCGTCTGCTCAAGTTCGAACTGGATGTCGAAATAGTCCTCGATGACCGCCTTGCCGCGACCCGTGACGAAGACGAAGTGCTCGATGCCCGCCTCGATTGCCTCGTCGACCACATACTGGATGACTGGCTTGTCGACGACGGTGAGCATTTCCTTCGGCACCGCCTTGGTTGCGGGCAAAAAGCGTGTGCCGAGGCCGGCAACGGGAAAAACGGCTTTGCGGAGCTTCTTAGTCTGAACCACTCATTCCTCCTCGAGGATCTAATCGATTAACGCCATCATAACGCAGTCACGGCCAGTAACATAGAATTGCTTAGAATTCGCAAAGACGAATGAAAGACAGGGCCTGGCAGGACGACGTGGTAAAGGTTTGTTGACTGAACAGCATTAACCTTGCGTGAACAGCCTTTGTTCCGGCTGAAAACCGAAGAACGAAAGGGAGAAATGCCCATGAAAAGACACCATCCCAGGCTTCTCGGGCCCAGCCTTCTCGGCGCCATTGCCCTGACCCTGTCGACAGCCCTGATGCCAGCTGAGGCTTTCGCCGATGCCGGCTTCCAGAAATGGATCCGCGACTTCTATTCCGTGGCCGCCAAGAGCGGCATTTCCGAGCGCACCTATCGCACCGCCTTTGCCGGCGTGAAGGATCCGGATGAATTCGTTCTGGAAAAGGCGGCCTATCAGCCGGAATTCAAGTCGCAGATCTGGGATTATCTCGACAGCCGGGTGAACCCCTATACCGTCAAGATCGGCCAGGAAATGCTGGTCAAGCATGCCGGCCTGCTGAAGGCGCTGGAAAACCATTTCGGCGTCGACAAGCACGTCATTCTCGCCATCTGGTCGATGGAAACGAATTACGGCGCAGCTCTTGAGCGTCCGGACCGCCTGCACAACGTGCCGCGCTCGCTGGCAACGCTCGCCTATGCCGACAAGAAGCGGGCGAAATATGCCCGTACCCAGCTGATTGCAGCTTTGAAGATGCTGCAGAACGGCGACGTGTCGAACAAGAACCTGATGGGCTCCTGGGCCGGTGCCATGGGTCACACCCAGTTCATTCCCTCAAGCTATCTGCTTTACGCGATCGACGCCGATGGCAATGGCACCAGGGACATCTGGCATTCTGTGCCGGACGCGCTGGCAACGGCCGCCAATCTGCTTGCCAAGAACGGCTGGCAGACCGGCCGCACCTGGGGATACGAGGCGGTGGTGCCGCAAGGCGGCAGCAAGTTTGCCGGTCAGACCAAGACGCTCGCCCAATGGCAGGCGCTCGGCTTTGCCCGTCCCTCGGGCAAGGCTTTCAAGAACGGCAGCGAACGCGCCGAATTGAAACTGCTCGGCGGTGCAAACGGCCCCGGCTTCCTGATGACCAAGAACTTCTTCGTCACCAAACGCTACAACGCCGCTGACAGCTACGCGCTCGGTGTCGGCCTGCTCGCCGACGAGATCGCCGGTTATGGTGGCATGCAGCAGCGCTGGCCACGCCCGGACGGCACGCTCGACATGAAGGAAAAGTTCGAGCTGCAGACCCGCATGCAGGCGCTTGGCTACTATGACGGCAAGGTCGACGGCAATTTCGGCTCCGGCTCGAAGGCGGCGATCACAGCCATCCAGCAGCGCCTCGGCATGCCGGCCGATGGCCAGCCGTCGCGTGTGCTTCTGGAAGCGCTGCGCAACTAACCGGCCAATGCCCCGACCGACCGCAGATTGACTTGGCGGCCGACGCGCTCCACAACGGGCATCGCGTCGGCCGCATAGTTTGAGCCGGGAGACGGACTGAGCGGAGGAGATCGCAATGACATTTCGGCGCATCGCTTTCAGCCGCCTGGCCTGCCTGGTGCTTGCCGCCATCGTGCTCGGCACGACGCTCATCTCCGCGGACAGCCACGCGCAACAGCTCGAACGCCGCCGCACCTTGTTCGACATTCTGTTCGGCGAGCGCCAGCCAGAATATCTGCCGCCGCGCGACGTCCAGCGCCCCATCCGGGAAACCCGGCCGCGCAAGAAAACCGGCGGCAGCATCACCACGATCGAGACACGCAGCCCCTCCAGCCGCGCGGTCGTTGCGGCCCCTCCGCCGCCGGAAAAGCTCGGCAACGCCAAGAAGGTGCTGGTTATCGGCGATTTCACCGCCGGCGGTTTGGGCGAAGGCCTGAAAAGCGCCTTCGAGGATGCCCCCGGCGTGGTGATCGAAACCCGCGCCAACGGCTCCTCGGGCCTTGTTCGTGACGATTTCTACAACTGGAGCGCTGAACTTCCCGGCATGATCTCCGAAATCCGCCCGAGCGTCGTCGTCATCCAGATCGGCGCCAACGACCGGCAACAACTGGTTTTGCCGGGGGCGAAGATCGATTTCCGCACCGAGGAGTGGTTTGCCGCCTATGCTACACGCGTCACGTCGCTGGCCGAAGTCGCAACACGTGCCAAGATCCCGCTGATCTGGGTCGGCCTGCCCGCCTTCCGGCCGCAGAACATGACGGCCGATGTCCTGCGCCTCAACACGCTCTATCGGACCAGCGTCGAGAAGCTGAACGGCGAATTCATCGACGTCTGGGAAGGCTTTGTCGACCAGGACGGACGTTTCATCGTCACCGGCTCCGACATCAACGGCCAGCCCGTGCGCCTGCGCGGCAATGACGGCATCGGTTTCACCGCGCCGGGCAAGCGCAAGCTCGCCTTCTATGTGGAAAAATCCGTGCGCCGCCTGCTCGGCGACATGAGCAGCCCCGATCTGGTGCGGCTCGACGCCACCAACCTGCCGGCGCTGATCGACCTGCCCCCCGTCGAAGCCAAGGGCATCGTCAGCACGCCGCCGATCGACCTCTTCGATCCGGAGCTGGATGGCGCAACCGAGCTTCTGGGCGGCGCGCCCCTCCCCGCCACGAGCACCAAGACGCCGCGCGACATGCTCGTCCGAAACGGCAAGCTGCCAGACCCGCCGGTGGGCCGCGTCGACTATGTCAAGCGCCCGGTGACGACCGCCACGCCCTGATCTACCCAGCAAAAAGGGCCGCCCGCAGGCGACCCTTGATCTCTTGCTCTCGAACTGAGTTCGCTCAGCGCGGCAATACGCTCTCGCCCATCAGCGCCTCATCGATCGCGCGCGCCGCCTGGCGGCCTTCGCGGATCGCCCAGACCACCAGCGACTGGCCACGGCGGGCGTCACCGGCGACCCAGAATTTGTCGACCGAAGAGCGGTAATCCTTGTCGTTCGCCACGACGTTGGTCGAGCCGCGGCGGTCGGTGTTGAGTTCCAGCTTGCCGTCGAGATCCTTCAGCACGCTGTCGGTGAACGGACCGGAGAAGCCGATGGCGATGAAGGCGAGATCGGCCTTGATGATGAACTCGGTGCCCGGGATCGGCTTACGGCGCTCATCCACCTGGCAGCACTTCACCCCGGTCAGGACGCCATCTTCGCCGACGAATTCGAGCGTTGCCACCTGGAATTCGCGGTTGGCGCCTTCGGCCTGGCTGGACGAAGTGCGCATCTTGGTCGCCCAGAAGGGCCAGATGGCAAGCTTGTCTTCCGTCTGCGGCGGGCGCGGGCGGATGTCGAGCTGGGTCACCTTGACGGCGCCCTGGCGGAAGGCCGTGCCGACGCAGTCCGATGCGGTATCACCACCACCGACGACGACGACATGCTTGCCGCCGGCCAGGATCGGATCGGCCGGCCAGCCGGCACTGTCGATGTTCTCGCGACCGACACGGCGGTTCTGCTGCACGAGATAGGGCATGGCATCATGCACGCCGTGGAACTCGACACCGGGAATGCCGGCTTCGCGCGGGGTTTCCGAACCGCCGCAATAGAGCACGGCATCATAGTCCGCGCGCAACGTCTCGACGGTGATATCGACGCCGACATTGACGCCGCAATGGAAAGTAACGTTTTCGCCCTTCATCTGCTCGACGCGGCGATCGATGAAGTTCTTCTCCATCTTGAAATCAGGAATACCGTAGCGCAGCAGGCCGCCGGGCTTGGATTCACGCTCATAGACATGCACCTCATGGCCGGCGCGGCCGAGCTGCTGGGCAGCGGCGAGACCCGACGGACCGGAGCCGATGATCGCCACCTTCTTGCCGGTATGGATGGTTGCCGGTTGCGGCACGATGAAGCCGAGTTCATAGGCCTTGTCGGCAATCGCCTGCTCGACGGTCTTGATCGCGACCGGCGCATCTTCGAGGTTCAGCGTGCAGGCTTCCTCGCAGGGTGCGGGGCAAACGCGGCCGGTGAATTCCGGGAAGTTGTTGGTCGAGTGGAGGTTGCGGATCGCCTCTTCCCACTTGTTGTTGTAGACGAGGTCGTTCCAATCCGGGATCTGGTTATGCACCGGACAGCCGGTCGGACCATGGCAATAGGGAATGCCGCAATCCATGCAGCGCGCCGCCTGCTTGGTGACTTCCGGATCCGACATGGGAATCGTGAATTCGCGGAAATGACGGATACGGTCGGAGGCCGGCTGATACTTCGCCACCTGCCGGTCGATTTCCATGAAACCTGTAACCTTGCCCATTTTAAAGTCCTGCTAATCTGAGCTTCAACTGCACGGCCGAGCCGTGGGCGGCGACATCCCGGTCCATCCGGGATGTCGAGGTGGCAATCATTCGGCGGCAACGCCCATGCGCATGCGTTCCATTTCCTCAAGCGCACGGCGGTATTCGACCGGCATGACCTTGCGGAACTTCGGACGATACTCGGCCCAGCTGTCGAGGATCTGCTTGGCACGGTTCGAGCCCGTGTAGTGCAGATGGTTTGAGATCAGCTGGTAGAGGCGCTCCTCGTCGTGGCGGGTCATGTCGCCCGACACGTCGACAAGGCCCTTGTGCATCAGGTCGCCGCCGTGATGGTGCAGCTTCTCCAGCATGTCGTCCTCTTCCGGAACCGGCTCGAGTTCGACCATGGCCATGTTGCAGCGCTTGGCGAAATCGCCGCTCTCGTCGAGCACATAGGCCACACCGCCCGACATTCCGGCCGCGAAGTTGCGACCGGTTTCGCCGAGCACGACGACCACGCCGCCCGTCATGTATTCGCAGCCATGGTCACCCACGCCCTCGACAACGGCGATGGCGCCCGAGTTGCGCACGGCAAACCGTTCGCCGGCCACGCCACGGAAGTAGCACTCACCTGAGATTGCGCCGTAGAGCACTGTGTTACCGACGATGATAGAGTTTTCCGCGACGATGCGGGCATTTTCCGGCGGACGCACGATGATGCGGCCACCCGAGAGCCCCTTGCCGACATAGTCGTTGCCGTCGCCAACGAGGTCGAAGGTGATGCCACGCGACAGGAAGGCGCCGAAGGACTGACCGGCAGTGCCGTTCAGCGTGACATGGATGGTGTCATCCTTCAGACCCTTGTGGCCATAGCGCTTGGCGACTTCGCCCGAGAGCATGGCGCCGGCAGACCGGTCGACGTTCTTGATGTCCACGTCGAAGACGACAGGCTGCTTGGCCTCGAGAGCCGGCATCGCCTTCTCGATCAGCTTGCGATCGAGAATGTCGATGATCGGGTGGTTCTGGCGCTCGGTCCAGTAGGTGGCGGACTTCGGCGCATCGACCTTGTGGAAGATCTTCGAGAAGTCGAGCCCCTTGGCCTTCCAATGGGCGAGCATGTCGTCCTTTTCCAGAAGCTCGGAAGCGCCGATGATCTCGTCGAGCTTGGTCACGCCAAGCGAGGCAAGGATTTCGCGCACTTCTTCGGCAACGAAGAAGAAGAAGTTGATGACGTGTTCCGGCGTGCCCTTGAAGCGCTTGCGCAGGACCGGATCCTGGGTCGCAACGCCGACCGGGCAGGTGTTCAGATGGCACTTGCGCATCATGATGCAGCCGGCCGCGATCAGCGGAGCGGTCGCAAAGCCGAACTCGTCGGCACCCAGCAGCGCGCCGATGATGACGTCACGGCCGGTCTTGAGGCCACCATCGACCTGCAGTGCGATGCGTGAACGAAGTCCGTTCAACACCAGCGTCTGCTGTGTCTCGGCCAGACCGATTTCCCAAGGCGAACCGGCATGCTTCAGCGAGGTGAGCGGCGAGGCACCCGTGCCGCCATCGAAGCCCGAGACGGTGATATGGTCGGCGCGCGCCTTGGCAACACCGGCAGCAACCGTGCCGACGCCGACTTCCGAGACGAGCTTGACCGAGACATCGGCCTGAGGGTTGACGTTCTTCAGGTCGTAGATCAGCTGCGCCAGATCTTCGATCGAATAGATATCGTGATGCGGCGGCGGCGAGATCAGACCGACACCCGGCGTCGAGTGACGGGTCTTGGCAACGGTTGCATCGACCTTGTGGCCGGGCAACTGACCGCCTTCACCGGGCTTGGCCCCCTGCGCCACCTTGATCTGCAGCATGTCGGCATTGACGAGATATTCGGTCGTGACACCGAAGCGGCCCGACGCGATCTGCTTGATCGCCGAACGCTCGGGGTTCGAGGAACCGTCCGCCAGCGGCAGGTAGCGATCGCTCTCTTCGCCGCCCTCACCCGTGTTCGACTTGCCGCCGATCCGGTTCATGGCAACGGCAAGCGTCGTATGGGCCTCGCGGCTGATCGAGCCGAAGGACATGGCGCCTGTCGAGAAGCGCTTGACGATATCGACCGCCGGCTCGACCTCGTCGATCGACACAGGCTTGCGACCGAGAGCTTCCGCAGACTTGATCTTGAACAGGCCACGGATGGTGTTCATCCGCAGATTGCTGTCGTTCACCATCTCGGCGAATTCGCGGTAACGCTCCTGGCTGTTGCCGCGCACGGCATGCTGCAGGGACGCGATCGAGTCCGGGCTCCAGGCGTGGTTTTCGCCGCGCATGCGATACGCATATTCGCCGCCGATATCGAGGGTGGTGGCAAGAACCGGATCCTTGCCGAAGGCCGACGAATGGCGAGCGACGGTTTCCTCGGCGATTTCGGTCAGACCGATGCCTTCGATGGTCGTCGCCGTGCCGAAGAAATACTTGTCGACCAGCTCGGACGAGAGACCGATCGCGTCAAAAATCTGCGCGCCGCAATAGGACTGATAGGTCGAGATGCCCATCTTGGACATGACCTTGAGGATGCCCTTACCGACAGCCTTGATGTAGCGATAGACGACTTCGTCTTCCGAAACTTCCTTCGGGAATTCGCCATGCTTGTGCATGTCGGTGAGCGTATCGAAGGCCAGATAGGGGTTGATCGCTTCCGCACCATAACCGGCGAGACAGCAGAAGTGATGCACTTCGCGCGGCTCGCCCGATTCGACCACGAGACCGACCGATGTGCGAAGCCCCTTGCGGATCAGGTGATGGTGCACGGCAGCGGTCGCAAGCAGCGCCGGGATCGCGATACGATCCGGGCCGATCTGGCGGTCGGACAGCACGATGATGTTGTAGCCGCCGCGCACTGCCGCTTCCGCCCGCTCGCACAGGCGATCGAGCATTTCCGGCATGCCTTCGGCGCCACGCTCCACATCATAAGTGAAGTCGAGCGTCTTGGTGTCGAAACGGTCTTCCATGTGACCGATCGAGCGGATCTTCTCAAGATCGCCATTGGTTAGGATCGGCTGGCGCACTTCCATACGCTTGGCGTTCGCCATGCCCTCATGGTCGAGAATGTTCGGACGCGGACCGATGAACGACACGAGGCTCATGACGAGCTCTTCGCGGATCGGGTCGATCGGCGGGTTGGTCACCTGGGCGAAGTTCTGCTTGAAATAGGTGTAGAGCAGCTTCGACTTCGTCGACATCGCCGAAATCGGCGTATCGGTTCCCATCGAGCCGATCGCTTCCTGGCCCGTGGTTGCCATCGGCGACATCAGGATCTTGGTGTCTTCGGTGGTGTAGCCGAAGGCCTGCTGGCGATCGAGCAGCGACACGTCGCGACGAAGCGCGCGCGGCTCCACCGGCTTCAGGTCTTCGAGGATGAGCTGGGTGCGATCCAGCCATTCGCGATAGGGATGGCTGCCGGCAAGCGAAGACTTCACTTCCTCATCGGAAATGATGCGACCTTCGGCCATGTCGATGAGCAGCATCTTGCCCGGCTGCAGGCGCCACTTCTTCACGATCCGCTCTTCCGGCACCGGCAGCGTGCCGGCTTCTGATGCGAGGATGACGCGGTCGTCGTCAGTGACAAGATAACGGGCCGGACGCAGGCCGTTGCGGTCGAGCGTCGCCCCGATCTGCTTGCCATCGGTGAAGCAAACGGCAGCCGGACCATCCCACGGCTCCATCATCGCAGCGTGGTATTCGTAGAAGGCCTTGCGCTCCGGGCTCATCAGCTGGTTGCCCGACCAAGCCTCGGGGATCAGCATCATCACGGCATGCGCCAGCGAATAGCCGCCACGCTGCAGAAATTCGAGCGCGTTGTCGAAGCAGGCCGTATCCGACTGCCCCTCATAGGAGATCGGCCAGAGCTTGGAGATGTCGTCGCCGAAGAGTGGCGAAGACACCGACGCCTGGCGTGCCGCCATCCAGTTGACGTTGCCGCGCAGCGTGTTGATTTCGCCGTTATGGGCGACCATGCGATACGGATGCGCGAGCTTCCAGGATGGGAATGTGTTGGTCGAGAAGCGCTGGTGCACGAGGGCAACGGCCGACTCGAAGCGCGGATCGGCGAGATCCTTGTAATAGGCGCCGACCTGATAGGCGAGGAACATGCCCTTGTAGACGATCGTCGAGGACGACAGTGAGACCGGATAGAAGCCGGTTTCCTGGCCGCCATACTGGTCGTAGATCCGGTTGGAGATCACCTTGCGCAGCAGGAACAGGCGGCGCTCGAACTGCTCCTGGGTCGCAGCATCCCGGCCAGCCCCGATGAAGACCTGGATCTGCCGCGGCTCGGTCGCAGCGATGTCCGGCGCCTTGGACAGCGAGGAGTTGTCGACCGGCACGTCGCGATAACCGATGAGGGTCTGGCCCTCGGCCAGACAGACCTCGGCAATGACCTTCTTGAAATGCGTAATCTGCTCTTCATCCTGCGGGAAGAAGAAGTGACCGACGGCATATTCGCCAGCCTTCGGCAGGGTGATGCCCTGCGCTGCCATTTCCTCGCGGAAGAATCGATCGGGGATCTGCACCAGAATACCGGCACCATCGCCCATCAGCGGATCGGCACCCACGGCGCCGCGATGGGTGAGGTTTTCCAGGATGAACAAGCCATCCTTGACGATCTGGTGCGACTTGACGCCCTTCATATGGGCGATGAAGCCCACCCCGCAGGCATCATGTTCGTTCTTCGGGTCATAGAGACCCTGTTTGGCAGGAAGACCGCGCGCAACCGGCGTCACGCCGGTCAGTTCCGCGCTCGCGGACCGCATGTTCTCTTCGGATGACGCAATGCTCGTCATGGCCTTCCCTCCTATGGGGCCCGGCGGAACCGGGCAGGTTGATCTGGGACCTTTCGCAGCTTCGGGCGCCAGACGACGGAGACCCACCCTGACCGGGCTACATCACCACCGAATGACACCTGACTTCGAAGTCCCAAAACTCGAATTAGGTCAATCAATCTGACCTAATTTTGAGAATTTCTATGACAGAATGTACCCTGTCTTGCAAGGGGACGCACGGAAAATTAACCGGCCACCCGGCGCTAAATTGCCATGCGACAGCTGCACGCGCAATTTTGTTTCACGTCAGCATCCCTGCTATTCGAATTCTTGCGGAATCGTTTCCTGCGACACGGTCCGCCGCGGACCGGATTGATCGTGTCGCGGAAATGCCTAATCTCCCCCTACACCCTCCCTGGCTCAGGAAATGACCCATGTTCTTTGCATCCGACAACTGGTCCGGCGCCCACCCCAAGATAGCCGAAAGCCTGACCCGCTTCGCCTCGGGTTATGCCGCAGCCTACGGCACCAGCGACCATGACAAGCTGATCGAAGCGAAGTTCAACGACATGTTCGAACGAGAGGTCGCGGTCTTCTTCGTGGCCACCGGCACGGCCGCCAATTCGCTGGCGCTCGCAAGCGTCGCCAAGGCCGGCGGCGTCACCTTTTGCCACTCCGATGCCCATGTGAACGCCGACGAAGGCGGGGCACCCGAATTCCTGACCGGGGCGACAAGGCTCTTCCCGGTTGAAGGGGACAACGGCAAGATTAATCCGGAAGCGCTCGACATCGCCGTCTCCCGCTTCGACGTGCCCTCCGTCCATCACGGCCGCCCGATGGCGATCACCGTGACCCAGGCGACCGAAGCCGGCACCGTTTATTCGCTCGACGAACTGGATGCGATTGCCGCCATCGCGAAGACGAAGAACCTGCCTCTCCACATGGACGGCGCCCGCTTTGCCAATGCCCTGGTCGCCCTGAAGGCAAGCCCGGCGGAAATGACCTGGAAGCGCGGCATCGACATCCTCTCTTTCGGCGGAACGAAGAACGGCTGCTGGTGTGCGGAGGCGATCATCTTCTTCAAGCCGGAAATGGCAGAGGAAATGCCCTACATCCGCAAGCGCTCCGCCCAGCTCTTCTCCAAGACCCGCTTCATCTCGGCTCAGCTGGAAGCTTACCTCGAAAACGATCTCTGGCTTGAACTCGCCGGCCATTCCAACGCCATGGCCGATCGCCTGCGCGCCGGCCTCTCGGCCAAGAACACCACCCGCCTTGCCTGGGAGACGACGGCCAACGAAGTCTTTGCCGTGGCCCACAAGGATGCCGTCGCCCGCGCCCGCGCCAAGGGCGCCATGGTCTATGACTGGCTGCCGCCCCGCGACATGCCGTATCTGCTCGGCGAAAACGAAACGCTGCTGCGCCTGGTGACGAGTTTTGCGACGACGAAAGAAGAGGTCGATCGATTCATAGAGGTCGTGTGACCCCGTCGAGATCGCCGACCCGGCGGTTTTCTTTCATGCCGGCGGTTGCGGAATGACCAGCTGCCGGATGAGGGCGTTGAGAGCCTTGATCAGAGCCGGATCGGCATCGCGCCGGGCGACGGTGACGAATTCAGCATCACCCAGCTCCGGCAACCTTCCGGCCGCCACCTCCCGAAGCCCGGTCGGCGCCATGCTGCGCGGTTGGACCAGGACGCCCATGCCGGCACGTGCAGCGGCCGTCAATCCGCTCAGGCTGGTACAGGTGCAATTGATGCGCCAGGCCCGCTTCTCCCGATCAAGCGCGACCTGGGCTGCCCGGCGGGTCAGGCTCGGCGGCGGAAAAGCAATGAGCGGCAGAGCGCCATCCCGCGCCAGCAGGAGATCCGGATCCCGCGCCAGCCACACAAGGGGCTCGCGGTAGAGAAGTTCGCCATGCGTCTCCCCGGGCAGGCGTTTCGCCAAAACGAGGTCGAGATCGCCAGCCTCCTGCATCTGGTACAGCTCGGCACTGAGCGCCACGGTGAGCTCAAGATCGACCAGCGGGTAGAGCCGGATGAAGTCCTCAAGAACGCCACTCAAACGGCTGGCGACCACATCCTCCGATGCACCAAAACGCAGACGGCCGCGCAGCCGGCTTTCGTCGAACAGAGCGACGGCCTTGCCGTTGAGCTCAAGCATGCTGCGCGCATAAACCAGCAAAGCCTCACCGTCACTCGTCAGCCGCAGTTGATGGGTGTCCCGGAAGACAAGCCGTCGTCCCACGCTTTTCTCCAGTTTCTGCAGATGCTGGGTGACCGTCGATTGGCGCAGTCCGAGCCGTTGCGCGGCAGCGGTAAAGCTTCCGCAGTGCTGCAGCGTCACGAAACTTTCGAGTTGGGTGAGGTTCAGGATTTTCATCACGCTCCATGATAACTGTTAATCTTTGCAGTTTCCATCGTGATGAGCGAAAAAGGGTTTCCCTTTGCCCCAACATCGAACGGCATCATGAAGACCCTGATCCCCGACCGCTTCACGATCATGCTTTTATGCACGGTCGCACTCGCCTCCGTCCTCCCGATCCACGGGCGAGGCGCCAACCTGTTCGGGATGGCGACAAGCATTGCCATCGCACTGCTGTTTTTCCTCCACGGCGCACGCCTGCCGCGCGACACCGTCATTGCCGGCCTGCTGCATTGGCGCCTGCATCTGCTGATCATTCTGACGACCTTCGGCCTGTTCCCCCTGCTCGGCCTTGCCATCGGCTTCATTCCCGAAAGCCTTTTGCCCGCACCGCTCTACATGGGAATTCTCTTCCTCTGCGTCCTGCCCTCCACGGTGCAATCATCGATCGCCTTCACCTCGATGGCAGGCGGCAACGTTCCGGCTGCGATCTGCTCCGCCTCGGCATCCAATCTCTTCGGCATGCTGCTCACCCCGCTCCTGGCGGGCCTGCTGCTCGCGGGCAATGGCCATGCCGGCTTCTCGCTTGACGCGCTGGAAAAGATCTTCGTGCAGCTTCTTTTGCCGTTCCTCGCCGGCCAGACCCTCCAGCCCTGGATCGGCGGCTGGATAAGATCACGCAAGACGCTGCTCTCTCCCATTGATCGCGGCTCGATCTTGATGGTCGTGTATGTGGCCTTTTCCGACGCCGTGATTGAGGGCCTGTGGCATGACTTCTCGCTGCGCGACATCGGCGTCGTCGTGCTGATCGACATCCTCCTCCTCGCCGTGGTCATCTTGACGACCATGTTCGGCAGCCGTCTCCTCGGCTTTTCCCGCGAAGACGAGATCACCATCACCTTCTGCGGCTCGAAGAAGTCCCTGGCGAGCGGCGTGCCGATGGCCGGCGCGATCTTTGCCGGCCAGTCGATCGGCGCCATCGTGCTTCCGCTGATGCTGTTCCACCAGATCCAGCTGATGGTCTGCGCATTCCTTGCCCAGCGCTATGCGACGGGCACCCGGAAAAGCACGGCAGCGCAGCGGCAGGCCGCCTGATGGTCCGCAAAAAAGGCCCTCCAATGGAGGGCCTTCTAGGGGAGGGCCTTGTCGCAACACACAAAGCCGGTAATCGGCTCGATCAGTTCACATGCGCCTCGATGGCCTTCGGCGCAGCACCTGCTGCCTCGGCAGCAATCGAGATGCGGCGCGGCTTCATGGCCTCGGGAATGTTGCGCAGCAGATCGATGTGCAGCAGGCCGTTCTTCAGCGAAGCGGCGGTGACCTCAACATGGTCGGCAAGCTGGAAGCGGCGCTCGAAGGCGCGCTTGGCGATGCCGCGATAGAGGAACTCGGTCTGCTCGACGTTTTCGTCTTCGGCCTTCTCACCCTTGACGGTCAGCACATGCGCATGCGCCTCGATCGAAAGCTCGCTTTCGTCGAAGCCGGCAACGGCCATGGTGATCCGGTACAGGTTTTCGCCGGTGCGTTCGATGTTGTAGGGCGGATAACTCTGGGCCTGCTCCGGCTGTCCGAGGCTGTCGAGCATCGTGAACAGGCGGTCGAAACCGACGGTGGAGCGGTAGAGCGGGGAAAAATCGACGTGACGCATTGTGTCCTCCTGGAAGCGACGTTGGCGTTTGGGGTCCGCCTACATCCCGCAACGGGCGATGCAGACGGTGACCGCGGACCCGTTTGGCGTCCGCGATAACGATGTGGGAAATCGGTTTTGGGAATTCAAGATGGGAGACACCGTGAGCAAACGGCAGCGGATGAATCCCGCGTGAACAGAAGGTTCAAGGCGGGTTCAGCCCCCGCACCCTAAACCATGCCCATCGGTTGTCTCGAACCCGATAGGCCGGGGATATCGCCCCTTCCACTCCGGTCGATTTCGCCGGGACCGTATATCTCCGTATACGGTTCCGGCTTTTTTCTTTGACCTTTTGCGGGGGCCATCCTATCCCGTGATAAGGACACCGCGCTCAACGGACAGGCAGTTCTGAGGATGGAAGCGACACTCTACGCCACCCCCGGCAACCCCATTCCCGGAACCCCGCTGGTCGGTTTCTTCAAGGGCCATCGCGGCATCAACCTGCGCTACGCCGTCTTCAAGTCCAGCGCCGAGATCACCCGTGGCACCATCGTGCTGCTGCATGGCCGCAACGAAACCATCGAGAAATATTTCGAAACGATCCGCGAGATGAATGCGCGCGGCTTCTGGGTCGCGACTTATGACTTTCGCGGCCAGGGTGGTTCGGACCGGTTGATCAAGGACCCGCGCAAGGGCCATGTCGGACGCTTCGATCACTATGTCCGCGACCTCGAAATCTTCCTCGAACAGATCGTGCTGCCGGACACCCGGCTGCCCTTCTTCCTGGTCGCCCATTCGACCGGCGGGCTGATCGCGCTCAAGGCCGCCCCGCGCCTTGCCAACCGTATCGAACGCATGGTGCTGACCGCTCCCTTCGTGGGTCTCGGCGGGCAAAAGACCTCGCCGGACAATATTCGCCGGCTCGCAACCCTTGCCACCTTCACCGGCTTTGGCGGGATTTGCCTGACCAAGGACGAGCCGCGCAAGCAATTCGACGGCAATCCGCTCACCACCGACCCGCAGCGGTTCGCCCGCAATCAGCGGCTCGTCGCCGAGCATCCGGAACTGTTTTTAGGGCCGCCGACGGCCCGATGGCTCTATGAATGCCAGAAGGCGATTGCTGAGGTGCGCAACCCGCGTCACCTTGCTTCGATCACGGTTCCAACCGTTATCGTCGCCCCGGGCAACGATCCGATTGTGCCCTATCACTATCAGGAATCCATGGCGCAGTATTTCCGCGCCGGGCAACTGGTGCCGATCGCCGGTGCCCGCCACGAGATCCTGCACGAGCAGGATCGCTATCGCAGCCAGGCGCTGGCCGCCCTCTTCGCCTTCATCCCCGGCGGTGAACCCGCAGACGCCGATCCTGTCAGCGAATTGACCGACAGCCACCTCGACACCTGACCCCCGTCCGGCTAGCGGCGCTTCAGCATCTCCATCACCTCGGCATGCACTGCCTTGGAGCCCGCCGCGATGATCGAGCCGCCCGCTTCCGGCCGTCCGCCGTCCCAGGTGGTGATGATGCCGCCGGCCTGCTCGATGATCGGGATCAGCGCGCCGACGTCATAGGGCTTCAGCACCGTCTCGACGACCAGATCGATATGCCCGGCCGCCAGCAGGCAATAGGCATAGCAATCGACGCCGTAACGGAAGAGTTTCGCCCGATCCTGCACCGCCTGATAGCGCTCGACCTCCCAGCCCTGGAAGAGATGCGGCGAGGTGGTGAACAGGATTGCGTTTTCGAGACTGCCGCAGTCGCGCACCTGGTTCTGCCGTTCGCCATCCGGTCCGAAATACCAGGATTTCTCGCCATCGGCGAAATAGCGCTCACCGGTGAACGGCTGCTCCATCAGCCCCATGACCGAGCGCCCGCGCTCCTGAAAGCCGATCAGTGTGCCCCAGACCGGAACGCCGGAGATGAAGGCGCGCGTCCCGTCGATCGGATCGATGACCCAGACATGGTCGCTGTCCATACGGATATTGGCGTGTTCTTCACCGAGAATGCCATGATCAGGGAATTCCGCCTCGATCAGCCGGCGGATCGCCGTTTCGGCTGCCTGGTCGCCCTCCGTGACCGGATCAAAGCCCTGCGCCTCCTTGTTGACGACGGAGAGGCCCGAGCGGAAACGCGGCAGCGTTTCCGCCTTGGCGGCATCGGCGAGGCGAAAAAAGAAGTCACGGGTGGGGCGCATGAGGAGTTCCGTCGCAGGAGTGAGCGCGCCAGTCATAAAGCCAGTCAGCCGGAAAGAAAACCGCCGAACCGCCACACCGCAGCAATCCACACGCCACAGGCCACCGAAACCAAATTGCGTATTTTTTCGCCACGATTAAAAAACAGACAAGATTCATCTTGACAATGGTGCGGTGCAGCACCTAACCTCTCAACTACAGTCTCTGACTGTAAATACCCTCCTTGGGTGTTTCCTCCCTAGACTTGAAGCCGCGCCCTGTGCGCGGTTTTTTTTGCTCGCAAGTCGGCGGCACCTGTTTAAGGCGCGCACAAGGACCACGCTGGCAGCAGCATGCTTTGACGATTCGGGAAACTACGCAGGTGGGTTATTCGGCGGCGAGCGCCTGATCGCCGAAATAGTCGGCGACGAAATCGGCCATCTGGCCCATGAAGATGGCGAGAGACCCGGCCAGCATGTCGAAATCCGGCCGCTTCTCGAGCGTCGCCTCGTCAATATAGAGCGAGCGGTTCACCTCGATCTGCAACGCATGCAGATCGCGCGCCGGCCGGCCGTAATGTTCGGTGATGAAACCGCCGGCATAGGGCTTGTTGCGCACGGCAGCGAAACCGAGTTCCTCGAGGAACTGCAGGGCCGCGCGCGACAATTCGGCGGAGGCACTTGTCCCATAACGATCGCCGACGATGAAATCTGGTTTCATGCCGCTGCCGGCGACGCGGATATTGCCCGGCATCGAGTGGCAGTCGATAAGAACGCCCAGACCGAAGCGGGCATGAGTGCGGGCGATCAGCTTGCGCAGGCAGGCGTGGTAAGGCTTGTAGC
>NNBU01000156.1_pt1 | contig 26398 bp, 21 predicted proteins | sample 1173781 | NCBI WGS metagenome assembly NNBU01 (sample SAMN07173937, study PRJNA388173) | plant metagenome | biome: Plant school; feature: Soil; material: Symbiotic tissue of Blasia pusilla L.; isolation source: symbiotic tissue sample KVJ2 | host: Blasia pusilla | place: Norway: Troms, Kvaloya...
ATGAGTCTCTACAGTGAGTGGTAAACCAAGTTCTGCACGAACTTCAAGGCAAGCTGCGATCGCGTCTTTAATATTTTCGAGGGCTTCTTCTCTTGTCTGACCTTGACTAACACAACCAGGTATACTGGGGCACTCGACAATCCAAACCCCATCTTCATCGCGGTCAAGTATTACATTGAACTTCATACACTGTTGTCGGCAAGAAAGTTGTAGTTATTTATTATAGGACTAGCCCTTTCAAGGTGACTGGTAAAATCTCTTTTTTTCTCTCTGCGCTGCGCCAGTTGCTTCTCCCAAGGGGAGACGCTGCGCGAACAAGTCGGGGAACCGCAAGGGCGCACTGGCTTCTCTGTGACTCTGCGGTTTAAAAGTAAATTTTTTAACCACAGAGGCGCAGAGAACACAGAGTAAAGAGATTAAAGAGGAGTTTCTTGACCAAAATTTTTACCCACCTTGAAAGGGCTAGTCCTATTATTATTGTAACCTGCGACCATTTCACCCAAAAAAGCAACTGAGCGATCGCACTACAAAGTTAAGTTAATGCATCGGCTTACATTGTGAATGCGACGGCCGCCTTGTTAATGCGTTGGCTTACATTGTAAATGCGGCGGTCGCCTTGTTAATGTATCGGCTTACATTGTGAATGCGACGGTCGCCTTGTTAATGCGTTGGCTTACATTGTGAATGCAACGGCCGCTTTATTAATGCATCGGCTTGCATAAGCTAACCGACTCTTTCCCTAACTTTGTTTTAAACTGTCGCGTTTACAATTTGCATTTTTTTTAATTTGGAGAAAAGCTTCAAATCCTCTCTTCGTCCCCGTATCTATTCAAAGGGGAAAATTAAGAGCTTTACAGTTTATCTAAAAATTTCATCTCACTGTTATTTATTACGTTATATTGGGCACATTAAATATAGAGTTTAGCACGTATATATATGCCTAACCAAGATACAACACGTCGTTTGCGTCTTCAAGTAATTAGTCAAGATGTTACCTCATTCCACGGTTTGCAAACCGTCAGCACCTACGATACAAACCGTTCTAATGCCTCTGTTGCAAACATTCAGCAAGCTTATCAGGCTATGTTGGCACAGCAACAGGCTGAAACTGAAAAACTAGCTTTATACCGTGCTGCTGTCGATGCTGCTCGATTGGCAGAATGGGAATTTCATAATGCTGTATTAGCTATGAAAGAAGTTGTGCGAGGACAATATGGCTCAGATAGCGATCAAGCTCAAGCGATTGGACTGAAGAAAAAATCCAACCGTAAGCGTCCTACTCGCAAAAAGTCGCTTGCAGTTGCAAGCCAATCAACTTAACTATATCAAGTCAAGTTTAAAGTAATGAGTAAGCAAGTTTGTAGTAAGGACTTTAGTCCTTACTACAAACTTGCAAAACTTATCAAGCGATCATTTCCTCTTCAACGCTATCTGTGCCAGTGCGAACCTCGCGTATCCGTTCCTCGTCGAGATTTTCAGGTAAAAATCCACCTGCCTGCATCTTCCATAACCTGTGGTAAGCGCCGCCGAGTGAAAGCAGTTTGGTGTGGGAACCATCTTCAATAATGCGACCTTTATCGAACACCAGAATCCGATCTAGATGGACGATAGTAGATAGTCGATGAGCCACCACGATAACCGTTTTCCCATTCATTGCTAAGTCGAGAGTATCTTGGATCGCTTTCTCGGTGATTGAATCGAGGCTAGAAGTGGCTTCATCTAAAATCAGGATTGGTGCATCTTTGAGGATTACCCGTGCGATCGCAACTCGTTGTCTCTGCCCTCCAGACAACTTGACGCCACGTTCACCCACCATAGAATTGTAACCATCTTTACTTTGAGCGATGAAATCGTGAGCATGAGCCTTTCGCGCTGCCTCAATCACTTCCTCATCGGTTGCATCCAAGCGTCCATAACGAATATTTTCTAGCAAAGTGCGATGAAACAGAGACGGATCTTGGGGAATCAAGCTGATCTGAGCGTGTAAGGCATCCTGAGTCATGTCTCGAATATCGACCCCATCAATGGTAATTTGTCCAGATTGTGGGTCGAACAAACGCAGAATCAGATTGACAAAGCTAGATTTTCCAGAACCAGAGAAACCTACCAATCCGACACGCTGTCCGGCTTGGATGGTGACAGAAAGGTTGTTGAAAACTTTCTTTTCATCAGAGTAATTGAAATTCACCCGGCGAAACTCAATCTTACCTTGGGTAATTGGGTGTGCGATCGCGCGATCGCGATCAATCAACTCGTGGGGTTGAACGATGGTGAAGACACCATTGGCGACATTACCAATATGTTCAAAAAATTCCAGAAAGCGGCGGCTTAAATTGCGGGCTTCACTGATAATTAATAGCGACAAGCTGGTTGCCACAACAAAGTCAGCAGTAGCGATCGTTCCTTGACTCCAGAGGGAGAGCGAGTAATACAGGATACTGATTTTCAGAATGGCTGCTGAGATGAACTGAAACCAGCGAATTCGCTCTGAGTACCAGTTGGACTCTCTCACGTGTTTGAGTTCCCGCTTTAATTGCTCATTCAAATAGCGTCTTTCAAAACCCAAGCGAGCAAACAGTCGGCTACTGATGAGATTTGTTACTGTATCTACGATGATGCCAGTTGTCTCACTTCTTGCGGCTGCGGCTTTGCGGGAGTAAAATCGGCAGCGAGTTGCCAGCCAGAACGAAATACTGATGAAGAGAACTGCCCATATTCCCACAAGTGCAGCCAGTGGAGGATAGGCGCGATACAGTATCGTCGTGGCGACGGAATACACAACAATTACTGGCATAAATTCAGTAATCATCATTTGCATTGTCTGAGTAACACCCAGAGAAGTTTCGCTAATCCGATGTGCCAATGCCCCGGAAAAACTGCTGCTCATGTAGCGATGCGAATGGTGCTGTAAATAGGCATATAGCGATCGCACAATATGCTGTCGGTGAATCGGATGAAGGATGGTTTGCAAGAGTCCAGCCGATCGCCCGAATATCACTTCACCCACACTTAAAGCGATGAACAGCATTAGGGGTTGTCTCATGGCTTCAAAAATGGGCTGGCTATCGCCAGTCGATCGCGTTACGCCCCGGATGATCTCACCAATGGCATAAGGCAACATAATGCCACAAGTTGCGTGTATTATCTCCAGGATCACCATTAACACATACCACCATCGGAACTGGTTAACGAAATAGCAAATGAACCTGAATGGAGTTGATGGCAGGTTTGGTGCATCAGTAGCACGTTGAAAGGATTTGGATTGTCTAGTCTTTTTCGTCATGAAAGTCAATCTCTTAGCATCAGTTTAGCTTTTCTGCAAGATAAAAATGGACGACTTATCCAGTCGTCCGGTGGTATTAGGGACTGTCGAAGACCCGCCCGTAAATTTATTTTCAGGCTAATAAATCTAGTCGCTTTAAACCTAAAAATGATAGTCTTCTTAGTCCGTTTCAACGGAGCTTTGTTATTAGTCATAAACTTGAATATTTGACGCTTCAAGTATTTTTGTAAGAGGTTTATTGAAGTTGCATATTAGCTAATACAGTTCAGTTAAGCATTTCTTCCTTTTCTTCCTTCTCTCCCTTCGCGTCCTTTGCGTCCTTCTCTAACGAGACGCTGCGCGAATGCGGTTCGTTTAAAAAAATTCATTTTGACAAAGAGCAAAACCTTAACTGAACCGTATTGGATGTAAAACTATTTTTGTGGTTGGGCAAAAAGCCTAACTAAATTATGAAATTAAAAGCTTGATGCCTGTCCTTTAGCAAGACTTATAGCAGTTGCCAGAGAGATTAGAACATGAACGAATGAGAAAATATCGACACCAAAAGACTTTCTCGCCTATTCCCCATTCTCTGACATATACATCACTAGACCATAATTTCTGGCGGTGTAATCGCAGCATAGACATCAGGTGGCAGTAACGCATCCTGAATATTGATTTTCTTTGGTATTACACCCTCTTCAAAAAACAAATCTGCCACACGCTGTTGTTCCTTAATTAATTCAGGGCTGAGTCCTCTACGTCCTACAAAACTGCGACGAGACATCACCTTTTCTACCACATCCGCATCAAGCTTTTGTTCAGTAATCATTAATTTAGCAACTTCGCCTCGATTTGTATCTGCCCATTTGTCGAGGTTATTAAGCTCCTCAATGATAATTTTTAGTAAGCCAAGATTTTCTTCGGCAAACTTTCTGTCAGCAATATAATAAGCACCAGGAGAATCTAGCCCAACAGAATCTTTAAGAACTCGAATTCGACCCATCTTTTGGGCGATCGCATAGTGCGGATCTCCTGTCATCCAAACTGGAATTTTACCTTCGAGAAAAGCAGCCCGCGCCTCAATAGTCGGCAGACTTCTGATTTTAATATCTTTGAGAGTCAAGCCGATTGACTGCAACGCTCTGATAATAAAGTAGTGCGATGCCGAACCTTTTTGAAAATAAACTTCTTGACCTTTGATATCCTCAAACTTCTGAAGCGGAGACTCCGGCGGAACTGCAATAACACTACTTGTCCCTGTCCTTTGGTCTCTTTGTGTACCGACTACATAAACAAGTTCTGAGCCAGCCACTTGGGCAAAAATTGGTGGTGTTTCTCCCACTGATCCCACATCAACTTTTCTCGCAGCCATCCCTTCCATCAGTTGAGGCCCTTGGACAAATTGCGCCCATTCTACCTTAATGCCCATCGGCTCCAAGCGTTTCTCTAAAACTTTCCGATTTCTAAAGAGATCCCCCGCACTCTGATATCCCATGCGGAGAACTTTAGTTTTTATCCCAAGGGCACTTTCACTGGCATTAGTACTATTTATCAAAGAAGATTGTTGGCTTTGTTCGCTACAGCTTCCTAACAGATATGCCATAGAAAAGCCACATAGCCCGGAAGTAGCAACATGAAGAAAACGACGGCGTTTAATCCTAGCTATTTTATCCATGAGATATTTCTGATTTGAGTCATTTGTCATTTGTCATTTGTCATTTGTCATTTGTCATTTGTCATTTGTCATTTGTTATTCGCTGCGTCCCTAGTTTCTAACGAAGAGAATCTCCTCTTCGGTATTCGGCAGTTATGTCGTCTAATTTTTGTTTCAAATTGTCGTCAAGTTTTAGTTCTAGCGCCTTGAGATTGTCAGCAAGTTGTTCTGGACGGCTAGCGCCAATGATGGGGGCAGTGATGATGGGATTAGATAAAACCCAAGCCACTGCTAGGGTGGTGAGGGACAATCCGGCGAGATCCGCTACTGTGCGTAAATCTTCGACAGTATTGAATTCGCGATCGCGCCAGTAGCGTTCTTGATAACGTTCTGCGGCAGCACCTAGCGTAAAACGTGTACCTGATGTGGGGCCTTGAGTAAAATTGTGTTTGCCAGTAAGTAGACCACCCGCCAAGGGATTGTAGGAAATTACACCCAGTCCTTCTTCTTTCGCCAGGGGCAATAGTTCTCGCTCAATTTCGCGGAATAACAGGTTGTAGCGGGGCTGAATTGAGATGAATTTGGTTAAATTGCGCGTCTCAGCGCGACCCAACGCACGGGCGAGTCGATAGGCTAAGAAGTTGGAAACCCCGATGTAGCGCACCTTGCCAGCCCGAACCACTGCATCCAGCGCCTCCAGAGTTTCATCGAGAGGGGTTGAAGCATCGTCGGAGTGTAATTGATACAGATCGATATAATCAGTTCCCAGCCGCCGCAGGGAAGCATCGATCGCATCCAAAATATGTTTACGCGAAGCCCCCTGATCCCAAGGTGCAGGGCCAACCCGGCCGACGCACTTGGTAGCTAAGATAAAATGTTCGCGTTTGCCTTTCAGCCAGCGCCCAACGATTTCTTCGGTGCGCCCAGCTGTGGCAAGTCCGCCGCCGAGGGGATAAACGTCGGCTGTATCCAAAAAGTTGATTCCGCCATCGGCGGCGGTGTCGAGGATGTGCCTGGAAGTTTCTTCATCGGTCTGCAATCCAAAAGTCATGGTGCCGAGACAAAGGCGGGAAACAGTTAATCCAGTTTTTCCAAGATTGGCTGTTGCTAAGGTCATAAAATTGTCCCTAATGCGACTGTTGTAGGTGTGGAGATTTAAATGCGGAATATTTGGGCGTTTGCTTGGGGTGCTTTGGTCGGGATTCTTGGTGGGCTAATCGGTTTGGGTGGTGCAGAGTTTCGCTTACCAGTTTTAGTTAGCATTTTTAACTATCGAACTCTACAGGCAATTATTATCAATCTCATAGTTAGCCTCGTCACTGTTACCTTTTCATTCATTTTTCGGAGTGGTGTTATTGGTGTTGAGAATGTTTTTGCAAACCTGACAGTAATCATCAACATCCTGGCAGGCTCTCTCATTGGCTCTTATGTTGGGGTTAACTATGCAACCCAGATCAACGAACAAACATTAAATCGGATTGTTGTCGTTTTTCTATTTTTCCTGAGCTTCGTACTGATCGGTCATAATCTCATTTTCAGTTTTCAGAGTTGGCAACTTCCAGACTTGCTGAGAATCGGTATAGGTTTTGTAGCGGGAATTGTGATTGGGATATTTAGCAGTATGCTTGGTGTCGCAGGTGGTGAATTGATTATCCCTACAATCATTCTGGTGTTTGCAATTGATATCAAATTAGCAGGAAGTTTGAGTCTTGCAATCAGCATTCCCACAATCATCATGGGTCTATTCAAATATAGAAGTCAGCAACGACTCAAAGAAGTGAAATCAGATCAAAGATTCATTGTTTCAATGGCATCTGGTTCAATACTAGGAGCATTCGTTGGTAGCAACCTTTTGAGGTATGTAGCAAGTTCTTGGTTGTATGTAATCTTGGGTGTGATTCTATTGTTATCGGCTTTGAAGTTAGCAAGGCATAAGCGATCTGTATAATGGGAATATTAACCAGCAAAGGCATCAGTTATTACTGAATTAGCTCGATGCCACTACAGAAGCCTGACGACGACTCTGTGAAACTAACCATTGTTGCAACTTCGGATCGCCGTATACCTCATCTGCTATAAAATGATCGCCATCGGGCAGTATTGTCAAATCAACTTTCCCGCCGACTTTGCGTAAGCGTTCAACAAAATCCTCTGTATCCTGAATTGGCAGATTTTTGTCCTGTCCACCTTGGAATATCTGAACGGGAATGTCTTTGAGTGCAGCTAGTTCACTTTCTCCTAATGTCTTGGGTACACGTCCAGACACAGGTACCAGACCTGCGAAGCGATCGCTCTGTAAAGCAGCGATATGCCAGATCCCCGCCGAGCCTAAGCTGAACCCAGCCAATATCACCCGCCCTGGATCGACGGGTTGGGAAGCGATCAGTTCATCAAGCAAAGCCAGCACATCATCTGCTCGATCTGCCCAAGTCTGTTCAGCCGGAATCTGAGGTGCGGCGAAGACATAAGGTAGCGAGTCGGATAAATCTACGAAACGAGGTAGACCCCATTTCAGTAGCACATTTAAATCTGTTCCGCGATCGCGTCCTCCATGCAGAAACAGTACTAAAGGTGCAGGTTGCTTGGCATTGTCAGAAACAGGCGAGAAAAGATAAGGTAAAGAACCATTGTTAGTGTCGTGAGAGCGTTGTTCAAGGGACATGGTTGTGAATCCTAAATTTATTTGAGCATTGGAAATTGGGAATTGGGCATGGGGCATTGATTATTTCTCCTCATCTCCTCCCCACGCCCTCATCTCGGCTTTTACGCCACTACTAGACTCTTGTCTATTTGTTTAGATTCGGTGTTACCAACTTTGGATTCGATCGCTGTACCCTTGAAGAAATCGGGGTTAGCTTGGGTGTAAAACTTGTAGGGATTAGCGAATACATAGGATTTAAAGTCGGCTTCGGAAATAACGCCTTCCTGAACCAAATCCCAGCTTTCAGCTAATGGCGAAGTCAGGTCTGGTACATCCCAGTGACCAACATCGGAGGAATAGATGGCGTTTATCTTGACTCCTAAGGGATTGGCTTTGTCGTTGAATGCCGTAGCGATAGTGCGATCGTCAGACTCGGAACCAAAGAAGAAACTGTTCACCCAGCGATCGCGGATGTCTTCAATTGTTTCAATGCCTGCTGCTGCAAAATCATCCAATTCGCTACCAATGGGCGCACGACTATGACGGCTGAATGAAGCTCCCAGTACAGTCTTGGTCAATTCATCCTTATCGAGGGAATGTCCTTGAGTAACTTCTGCACCGTAGCGCTCAAATATTTCAAATAGCTCATCGGCATTCGTCAATGCTGGATTGTAATTTTCCAGTGCCTTGATATTGCGCTTCAAGAACCGATCCACCAAATGAATGTAGACACGCGCGCCCCAATCTGCACCACCTTCGAGCATCGCTACACGCAACTGGGGAAAACGCTTGGTAACACCACCGAAGAACAGCGCCTTCGCAAACGCTTCCGAACCATCGGCGAAGTGGCCGATATGGTTGTTCATGTAGTTACTGATGGAGGAGCGTCCAGTCCAGCCCTGACTGCCGTAATGGGTGGTGACGGGTACACCCAGTTCTACGACCTTGGCCCAGAAGGGATCGTAGTCGTATTCACTATCTAGTCCGTAGAAGTCGATATAAGAAGCATACTTGGCGATTTCGGGGAATTTATCGGCTGGATACTTATCAGCGATCGCTTTGATAGGCCGTTTTACGCCACCAGTGATATTAATGACTTTTAAACCTAGTGTTTTTACGGCAAACTCTAGCTCCTCAATCCCTTCTTGGGGAGTAGTTAATGGGATACCAGCAACCGGTGTCAAGCGATCGCTATATTTCCGGTAAATATCAGCATGATAGTGATTGACTGCACGTTGCAGTGCTTGACGGTTCTCTGGACTAGCTCCAGCAGGTGCCAAAACATTGTTGGGAAACAGCACCGAATAGTCCGAACCTTGCTCTGCCTGACGCTCATAGAGCAATCCAGGGAGGGTATAAGTAGCGAGATCCAATGTGTTTTTGGTAACTCTTGCCCACCAAGGTGATCGGATTGTGCGGTTGTATTGACGTTCTTCAGGGGTTTGTTGATACCAGTCTTTACCGTTGCTCTTGGAGTTAAGACGGGAAGCTTCCGTCTTACGTAACTCATCTACAAGTTTCACACCGCCGTACTTAGCGATGTAATCCTCAAAAGCTGGGGTGAAATCATTGGTATGAACGTCAGTATCGATTACTGGATAATCAAGGGTTGCTCTGATTGCAGCAGAGCGTGAAGTCTTCAATCGGCTATATTCAGTCATATTTTTTCCTTGCCTACGGCACAAAAATTACAGGTTTTTCATAGCATCCAATGCTGCTATTGACAAATACATTTTTTGTAGAAACGGCGATTTATCGCGTCTCTCCTCTCCACAATCGCGTCTCCCTACAATTTTCTGTAGGTGGCGATCTACAGAAGGTGCAATTTAAAAGGTATGGCATAAGCATCTGTGAAAAATTCATTTACGCCACCACCAGATTCTTATCCACTTGTTTGGCAGCAAAACCATTCCCGGGCCGACGCAATCCGAGATTTTCACGCAAAGTACTGCCCTCGTATTCGGTACGGAATAGTCCGCGTTTCTGCAAGACAGGGATGACCAAATTAACGAAGTCGTCCAATCCTGTGGGGAGGATTGGCGGCATAATATTGAAGCCATCTGCCGCACCGTTGTTGAACCATTCTTCTAACTGGTCAGCAATACTTTCGGGACTACCAATTATGGTGCGATGACCCCGCGCCGTAGCGACAGAGAGATACAACTGGCGCAGCGTTAGGTTGCCGCGATTTACGAGATCCGTCAGCAACTTGAGGCGGCTCTTACCACCATTGGTATCACTGGGCAACGGTGGTGCGAGATCGTCGAGTGAATAGCCCGATAAATCGATGCCCTTGTAACGCGTTTTGAGTAAGCCCCATGCCACCGATGGGTGAATTAGCGATTGCAGGAATTCGTATTTTTCTTGGGCTTCTTCTTCAGTGCGGCCAATCACCGGGAAGACACCCGGCATGATTTTCAGATCGTCCAGTTGGCGGCCATATTTAGCCAACCGACCTTTCACGTCGGCATAAAATTCCTGCGCGTCTTCTAGCGTTTGGTTGGCAGTAAAAATAACTTCAGCAGTTTGTGCCGCCAGTTCACGACCGATTTCCGAAGCACCAGCCTGCACAATCACCGGATAACCTTGAGGCGGACGACCGACATTCAAAGGGCCTTTTACAGAAAAATGTTTGCCTTTGTAGTTGAGTGTATGCAGTTTATCTGGGTCGAAATACACACCAGATTCTTTATCTCGGATAAAGGCATCATCTTCCCAGCTATCCCACAGACCTTTCACCACTTCCACAAACTCTTCAGCGCGTTCATAGCGTTGGCTATGCTCTAGATGTTCGTCACGGCCGAAATTACCGGCGGCATTCTCATTACCTGTGGTGACTACATTCCACGCTGCTCGACCGTTACTCAGGTAGTCTAGCGAGGCAAACTTACGTGCAAGTGTGTAGGGTTCTTCATAAGTGGTTGAAGCAGTAGCAACAAACCCGATGTGTTTAGTTAGTGGGGCCAATGCGGAAAATAGCGTCACTGGCTCGAACTTAGCTAATTTGCCGTTACGCTTCAGCACCTCCGGTTCACCGTTATCTTGGAGGCTGGGGCTATCAGCAAGGAAAACTGCATCGAACAAGCCGCGTTCGGCGGTCTGAGTAATTTCCTTGTAATGCTCGAAGTTTAGCCCAGCATCTGCTTGTGAATCGGGGTGACGCCAAGCGGCGATATGGTGGCCGGTGGCTTGAATGAATGCACCTAAACGAAACTTGCGTGTTGTACTCATATACTTTTTTCTATAGTGCGTTAGTGGTTGGTATGGCTAATTTGCGTATAGCTAATCGCTTTTCATGTCTGCTGAAGCACAGTGCAGAGATGAAAAGTCATTTACGCCAACACCAATCTCTCATTCACTTGTTTGGTGGCAAAACGATTGTCTGGACGACGTAGACCAAGGTTTTCACGTAAGGTACTGCCTTCGTATTCAGTACGGAACAGTCCACGTTTCTGGAGTACGGGAACGACTAGGTTGACGAAGTCATCTAATCCTGTGGGGAGGATTGGCGGCATGATATTGAAGCCATCTGCTGCACCGTTGTTGAACCATTCTTCTAGTTGGTCGGCAATGGTTTCGGGAGTACCAAGTATGGTGCGATGACCTCGCGCGGTAGCAAGAGAGAGATACAACTGACGTAGTGTAAGAGTGCCACGAGTAGCCAAATCTCTGACTAGTTTAAGACGACTTTTGTTAGTGTTGGTATCGCTGGGTAATTCGGGAGCCAGATCATCTAAAGAATATTTCGACAAATCCACACCTTTGTAATAGTTTTTTAAAATTCCCCAGGCGACATCGGGATGAATTAACGATTGCAGGAATTCGTACTTTTCTTGAGCTTCTGATTCGGTACGGCCGATAATTGGGAAAGCCCCAGGCATGATTTTTAGATCGTCTGGCGATCGCCCATATTGTGCTAGCCTACCTTTGACATCAGCATAAAATTCTTGGGCATCAGCTAGGGTTTGATTGGCGGTAAAAATCACCTCAGCAGTACGTGCAGCCAAGTCCCGTCCCGATTCGGAGGCTCCAGCTTGAACAATCACCGGGTAGCCTTGGGGCGGACGACCGACGTTTAAAGGGCCTTTTACAGAGAAATATTTGCCTTTGTGATTAAGTGTATGCAGTTTATCCGGGTCGAAATAGACACCAGATTCTTTGTCCCGGATGAAAGCATCGTCTTCCCAGCTATCCCATAGTCCTTTCACCACTTCCACAAACTCTTCAGCCCGCTCATAACGCTGGCTGTGTTCCGGGTGATGCTCAAGCCCGAAGTTACGTGCAGCATTCTCGTTGCCTGTGGTGACTACATTCCACCCCGCCCGGCCCTTACTCAAGTAGTCCAGGGAGGCAAACTTACGTGCCAGGGTGTAAGGTTCTTCATAAGTGGTTGAGGCAGTGGAAATGAAGCCGATGTTTTGGGTTACAGAGGACAAGGCCGAGAAGAGAGTCACCGGCTCGAAATGGGCGATTTTACCGTTGCGATACTGAGTTTCTGGAGCGCCTCCCCAAACTCCGGGACTATCCGCCAGAAAAACCGCATCGAATAAGCTGCGTTCGGCTGTCTGAGTAATTTCCTTATAATGCTCGAAATTTAGCCCCGCATCTGCTTGTGAATCGGGGTGTCGCCAAGAAGAGACATGGTGTCCGGTGGCTTGAATGAATGCACCTAAGCGAAACTTGCGCGTTGTACTCATATACTTTTTTCTTTTCTTACGGTGCGTTTTACGCTTCTTGCAGAAGTGGGGAAAAGGATGGATTTTCCCTTTTCCTGAATCTTGCAAAAAGAACTTTTGTAAGAGACTCCATGAGCTGCATTCATAAGGAATAATGAAAATTTCTATTCCCTGCTGCCCATTTTCAAAGCAGGCCTATTGGTTAATGTCAAGCACTTAGGCATTCACCTTTTGCTAGACACCGAATGTAATCATGGAATGCTCTTCTAGCAACCAAACTTGCCGTTCAGTTGGCTATTAATTGCTCAAAAATTCAATTACGGAACTATTCAGTCAAGTTAATACCACAGCAGAATTAGGAATGCTGCTGCTTGGTGCTCTAATTACCATAAATTTATCTAGTAATTTTACCCAGCAGATATGAGCCTACACGATATATACAAAAAAAGATGTGCTGGTAATCACAATCTCATGAGAGACTAATTATTAGTTTTACAAATATTAAGTATTACGAACTATTCGTTTGTGAAGTATGTAGTTATGCGTAAGTCCTAGCTTGTTAGATAATACTCTAGGTTCGCTTGACCTCTCCCCACGACTAGAAACTGAGCGTTTTCACTCTGACAATTTTTCATCCTACTCAGTGCTGAATAGTGAGTGCCTCTGCAAGCGAGTGAATTAAGAAGTATTCAGTACTTATGTACTTGGTAGAAGCCTTGCCCCTTGTGGGCGGTCTTTCAACTCAGCACGGGCTAAACGCCCCGCTATCGCTAACAGCACTCTTCATTGGTTTCAAGATTCTGTTTCATAGCAGCACCGATGGCATGAACAGTTGTCTCTGTACTTTGTAGCAACGCATCTGCAACATTACTCTGGTCAAAATGACTGCGATTTTGGCTAAGTTTGTATTTCCCTTCCAGTCGCGTGATGGTCATCTCAAAACCAATAATGCCGTTCATCATTCCTTCACGAAAGTTATCGGATAAGCTATGCCATTGAGATTTATACTCAGAGCTATATGTGTCAATCATCTCCTCAATCATCCTATCCATCAATTCCGGCGAATCACCAAGGGTAATAACTTGGGGCACACCAGATGCATGTACAGCGATGTAGTTCCACGTCGGTACACTCTCTTGCTTTTCATACAAAGATGGCGAGATATAAGCATGGGGCCCCGTGAAAACAGCAAGTGCCTCGCCTCCCCCAAACACCTGCCATTGAGGATTTGGTTTGGCAAGATGACCCGATAGCTTAACCACATTATTTTGTACTGTGACAACTAGCGGAATATGTGAGGCGACAGGAACATCATTAAGAATAGACACCAATGTGGCAAAACTGTTCGCACGCATGAAGCCAACAAGTTTTTCAATGTCATCTTCTCGAAAAGCATTTGGGATGTACATGATGCTTTAACCTTACTCTCATTCCTCTGGATATGATAACGAGAGGTGTCAGTCATAAGTAACTACGCAAAATTAATTACAGTCATTGCGAACGCTTCGCTCGCAATGACTGTAATTAATTATGTTTACCTACTTAGTTTGATCGTTCAATCCACACCAAGAGATAATGATTATCTCCTGGTGTGATTGGAAAAGCGATCGCATCTGTTGTTGAAAGAGGCATTTAATGGAGGTCTGAAACCCTTACTCTAAATGCTATGAGTATACTTCCATCACTTCTGCTTCCGGTTTTACCTTAGCTTCTGCTTCCAGAAATTCAGCCACTTGAGCCTCAATTTCATCTCGGACAATTTGGCGATATTCCAAGAAATGCTCAATTTGGGCGCAAACAGCTAAGTAGCTACTCACCCCACCTGGATTATGCTGATACATGTTCCACAAGTTGCGCCAGAATTGCCAGCGCGTCTGACGACGTATACCCTGACGCCAACAAATGATTAGAAACGCTCGGAGTACTTTCCAGTTCAATGGTTTCTTGGCAGCTTTGCCCTTTTGGGGATAGGTTGCTTCACCCAAAAGCCGGAAGTGTTTGTATGTACGCTCTAAAAACCGCTCTGGCTCATACAAATCACAGAAGGCTTGCACATATTCACGAGCGATGTCTTCTAACGGTCGAGTTGGGACAAAGTTCATCAACGTGGTTTGATTGATGTTGGCAGATTTATTGCGGAGTCGTCCTTCCTTTTCTAATCTATGCCAGAGGGCTGTATCTGGAAGCGCTTGCAGCATACTAAATAAGGCCGTGGGAATTGATGTTTGCTCCACAAACTTGACAATTCGTGCACCGGCTCCTACTTTCTCGCCATCAAACCCAATGATAAAGCCTGCCATGACTCGTAGCCCTGAGCGGGTAATCTTATTCACCGCGTCACTGAGTGAGTCTCTGGTATTCTGGTATTTCTGAGTGAAAGTGAGACTTTCTTCATCGGGGGTTTCAATTCCCAGAAAAACGGCTCCAAAATTACACGCTACCATCAAGTCCATCAGTTCTTGATCTTGGGCTAAATCAACTGAAGCCTCTGTGGCAAAAGAAAAGGGATAGTTATGTTCTACCATCCAGGGCAAAAGGGACTTCAAAAATAATTTGACATTCCGCTTATTGCCGATGAAGTTGTCATCCACCATAAAGATACTGCGCCGCCAACCCAGTTTGTAGAGGTAATCAAGTTCTGCTAAAAGTTGTTCTGGGTTTTTGGTGCGGGGTTTGCGACCGTATAGCACAATAATGTCGCAAAATTCACACTGAAAGGGACATCCACGCGAAAATTGCACTGACATCTCCGCATAAGCTTCAAACTCTAGTAAGTCAAAGCGAGGAGTTGGAGTGTTGGTAACATCGGGTTTTTCACCGCCAGAGCGAAAAATACCTGTGCGATCGCCCCGTGCGATCGCTGCTACAAATAAAGGTAGGGTAATTTCTCCTTCGTCTAATATCAAATAATCTGCCCCGGCTGATGTCATTTCATTCGGTAGCGCTGTCGGGAAGGGCCCACCCACAGCCACTCGCTTACCTCTCTGCTTTGCTTCCAATATCTGAGAGAGCAAATCCTCTTTTTGCACAATCATCGCCGACATAATAACCAAATCTGCCCAGGCCCATTCTGCCTCTGTACAGACGCGAACATTTCGATCTACTAGCTTGAAATTCCATTCTTGGGGTAAAATCGCCGCTACTGTCACCAAACCTAAAGGCGGTAGCATTGCTTTACGGTCTAATAAAGCTAGTGTTTTTTCAAAAGACCAAAAACTTTTTGGAAAGCGCGGGTATAGAAGTAAAACGTTCATATTTGATGCTTATAAACCTTGATTTTCCTTGCTGCTTGAGTTCATGCAAAATTGAACCAGTCTGACAACATAGAGGAGTTTATGTATCCACTAGCTGTAAGCTCTACTATGACTGATTTAGACAGGCAATATCTTGATTCTGAATTCTTCTTCAATTTTATGACTTGGCAAATTGGCAGTTCTGAGAAAATTAACTGTGTTATTTTCAATACTATACAAGGTGTATTTGCACTTTCAAGCTATTTAGACGGGCTACAACCCGTCTTTATTTATCGCCATTCTCCTTTAATTCTCGTTAATTCTTGTTTCCAGGTCTAAACCCACTGATGGCGGCGCTAAAATTGTGGCCCAGTCATTGGTTGTCAAGGGTCGAATTATCTCAATTACAGCATCAATTCAGATGATTCCTGGCACTACCGTTACCCATCTACGAGCTAATGATAAAGCCGTTGAGAATGGCTCTATTTGGGGCAGGATTGGTGGAAGCACCTTGAGCTATCTCAGCCAAGGTGATCCTGAACAGTTTGACCGGGGAGCCATGCTAGGAAGTGCTGTTAAACTACTTTCAGGCTTGCGTTCCGCAAAAAATACTCGTATTGTGCGAATTCCCCAGAGCAGTGTTGATGTTTTGTCGCTAGAGGCTCCTATTCAATTGTCTGCTCATTAGTACAATCCTTACCCAACAAAGAGTAACTTTTAACTTATTACTCCTGAAAGCGGGTGCAATATTGTTAAATGAAAACTATGTCTGGTTTCAGTTTTCAGATACCGTTCTTGCAAAGGTTGCCACTGCTGCCACGATTGGTAACGATTTTCAGTTAACAAGTTAGCAAGAGTGGGCAACTCAGTCTGAATTTCTGACTTGAAGACATCTGTAAGCCAGTCAGTTAAAACCGCACTATCTTGCATCGTACCCAAAATTTCTTGGATACTTTTAACTTCTGTAATATAAGCTGCGTAAGACTCACCATATAAGTCAGTAAATAATTCCATCTGGTAGCGTATACGTTTAGCTTCCTTTCGCAAACTATGAAGAACTTCACCTTCTATTGTCAACTGTTTTTCTATCTTTTCTGGTTTCCAGTTTTTCTCAATTTTCAGTTCTGAGTCCACAAATTGAGTGCCAACTAGCCAACCTGGATGCAATAAGAAGTTACTCACTTCTGGTAAAAGTAAGTCTGGTAGCACTTGCTGAATGTTAACAGATGCCAAAGGTTGATAACTGGGTTTATCTAACCACTTATCTAATGAATCTTTTAGGGACTTGTAAGATTCATCCTTTAAGGTTTTCTGCACACTAGATAGCACATCTTCACGTTGTTTCGCTAAAGCTGTGAAAGCTGTTTGCAAAGATTCCTGCTCTTTGCGAGGTAAGTTTGGTTTGTAATTGTTTTCCAAACTTTCTTTGAGTACATCTAAATCTCGCAGATTACCAAGACGACGGGCTATTCTACCGATATTTTTATCGCTAACTGGTTTCGACACATCCACCGCTAGCCCAAACCGAGTTACTGCTGTCCTTAGGCGGCGCATTCCTACTCGCATTTGGTGCAGCGCTTCTGGATCTTCATCTTTCTTCACTGATTTTTCCCACTTCAAGGTTTTCTTAAAGTGTTTTTGAATCGCTTGGTAGGCGTAGTCCCCGAGAGTTTTTACCGTAGGTTCTGTGGCTAATTTCATAATTGATCTTAATGACTACCTCATGAGGTTATTGCATAATAACATTAGTTAAAAAGTTGCATCTGCTTTTGAGATTTTTTTATGCAATGAACATTGTAAACTTTTCTTATGACTATTCATAGTTGCATATTACTCTTCTAGAAATACATAATATCTATCAAAGGTCTTAATAGCAGATTTAACCCTGGCTATTTGATATTAAATCTGGTTTTTCGAGTTTTTTATACAATGGTGAAGTTGTATATTATAATAGCATGATTAACATTTTTGCAACTATAAAGATGATTTAAAATGTCAAACTTACATTTGCTCAATCAAGTTTTCTTGACTTTTGTAGATAATTTTAAAGAACATAGAGAAGATTTATCATCGGTACTATTAACACATCAGAAGTATTTATGGTTGGGATCAGATGAAACCTCAACTATTGAGCGTCTATCTTTGGTTAATACTGATAAATTTACAGATCACAAGCAATTTAGAGTAGCAGAATTTATCAACTTACCTGCACCAGAAAAGGAAGAAATTGATATAGAAGGACTTGCTTACGCTGATTATTACTTATGGTTTGTTGGTTCTCATAGCTACAAACGCAAAAAACCTAAACCTGATAAGACTGATGCACAAAACTTTAAAAGGCTGGCAAAAATTGAATCAGAACCCAATCGTTATATCTTAGGACGGATTCCGATGATAGATGGGGAGTTATTCTCATCTTGCCCACACCCCCAAAAGCCAGATGTGCAATTGAATGCCGCGAAACTAGAGGTGACGAATCAGGGAAATTTGCTGATGACAGCTTTAGCAAATGACGACCATTTAGGCTCATTTATTAAAGCAGCAATTCCGGGAAAGGATAATGGTTTTGATATTGAAGGAATAGGCATTTATCAAAACCGCGTTTTTCTGGGTTTGCGTGGCCCTGTATTGCGGGGTTGGTCTGTGGTGTTGGAAATAGAGTTAGAAGATTCTACCCCTGGACTTATGAGACTAAAGCAAATTGGTGAACTGAAGGAGTTATATAAAAAGCATTTTATCTGGTTGAATGGTTTGGGAATTCGGGATTTGTATGTAGATGGCAAAGATTTGTTGATTTTAGCTGGGCCAACGATGGATTTAGATGGGCCCGTGCAAGTTTATCGCTGGGTAAATGGTGTGAATTTGCGAGAAAATGTCTTTAGCAATCCAGATTTTGTGCAAGATATTCCTTATGGAAATCGGGAAGACCACGCTGAGGGAATGACGTTGTTTCAGGATGTGGCTGGTATACCTTCGCTATTGGTAGTTTATGACTCTCCAGCTAAAACTAGGTTAGTGGTTGATTTCCGCCGTACTGTACTAGTCTCAATTTTGGATTTTGGGTTGCACCTTTGGTGCGCTGTCAGCGCAACTTGGATTGTTAAATATTTGTAGAGATTGCCTGTACGGGACAACTGGGGATACACTGTTCGCAGACGATGCAACGCGATCGCGTGAATGTCAACTTGTACGTATCTGGGTGGAGGGTGAGGGCTTCGGTAGGACAAACCCCAGTACACAAGCCACAGTGGACACACACATCGGGATCGATCGCAATTTCGCCTAATGTATAAGAAACGTTAACATGACGCGATCGCATCCACTCGATCGCTGCATCTAATTGATCTATGTCTCCTGAGAGTTCCACTACCAGTTTGCCAATTTGATTTGGCGCAACTTGAGCGCGGATAATATTGGCGGCGACATTGAAATCTTTGGCCAGTACATAAGTAACTGGCATTTGGACGGCGCGTTTCGGAAAGGTGAGTGTTACTCGTTTTTTCACAGGTTTAGCAGAGGGTTTCTTCTGTTGTAGCGGATTGAGAGTTTTATAACTTTAAAGATTATTACTTATATCAAATAGCTTGACGATCGCCAAGTTACTTTGTATCATTCTTCCCCACAGACCGAGAATGAGCACCAGCCGCATCCGCTATATTTCGTCAACCCATAGGAATATTTTATTAATCTATCTATAGGTTAGTTAATTTAAAACTTTTACTTTCTATAACAGCTGTTAATCATATTTGCTGAAAACTTTATGGTAAATATGACTTTTAAATAAAGTACAGCTTCAGGAGAAAATTATGGCAACAATTTCTCAAGGTGAATCCTGTCAAATCTCCAAAGGCTATGACAATGCGACTGTCCAAAATATCGATGTAAACAAGCAAGGATCTTACGATATTACAGGGGATGGAATAGCCATTAACAAGCAGATTGGTGGAGGTTTGACTCAAAATACTCCTATCCATAAAAACCCCGTAACAGTTACTAACTCAGGAAAACCAAACTTAGATGTAGCTAACTGTAATTAATTTTCTGCTCGCAAAAATCCCAGATGTCCGTCATTAATGGACATTGAAAACTGTATTGCTGCAATAAGTAAAGCAATTGCAAGCGGTATAGCCACTAGAAATATAAAACTTTGCATCAAATGGTGAGTGGGTGTTGATTTTTTGAACAATAACAAAAATATGAATTGAATTTACTATTTTTTTGCAAAAAATACCATTTTAGACAGGGAAAATCTAGTATTTCCAAGCTTTATTTTTGTTTTCGTTTATATCTTAGCTCAAACTCATCTGGTCTTTTATGTAATCGGAAGACTGAAGAACAAATTTTGTCCAAAGTTAAACAAAAGTCAAGACAAATCAAGGAGCAAAATCGATGGTAAGTTATACACTATCTCTCGACTTGGATGCAGACACGAGGACATTTCTTAAAGGACATGGATATAGTCTGTACCTATTCAAAGGGATTAATGCAGGTAGTGGCGCTGCAAGTACGGTATGGCAAACAATCAATGGAAGTCAACTTTACGACCAAGGGGAAGTTACTATTCAGTGGGATGAGCATTATTATATCGGTGAAACGACCACTAAACTTCAAGCAGGCGCTGTAGTCAGTGGAGTCAATCCTTATATAAGCCAGTCCAACATCCAATCAGTCAGTACGGGCAAGAATTATATATACAGTGGAGTGGAATGGAACCCAAACCCGACATCTGGTTTGAACTCAGCGGCATTTTTTATCGAAAACGATCCATCGCAAACAAACAGCTTCTATGTTTCTCAGCAAGCAGACTCTGGAGTTAAAACTGCTATCGTTATTCAAGAAATCCTTGGATCTGGAGGGAATGCATCGTTTACACCAATAGAAGTTATTGCACTAATATTATCGACCCAATTGCAAAAGGTAGGTACGATAATCACTCAAGCCTTCTCACCTGGTGCTATCTTAACAATGTCTGGTGTTATGTCATCCAGTATCTCATACAACAAAGACACAGGATGGAAAGGACCCAGCAGTCAGCTAACGCTTCTAAATGACAACGCTCCAGTATATCAAAGCTTATTGCAAAGTTATTCCAGCAGTTTATTGAGGGCAAACAACAAGGAAGAAAAACGGTTAGTGCAACCGCTACGGTAAAACTTGGTAATTCTAATCCTTGGGACAATAATCAATACACCTGATATTCGTTTGATTGGGCTGATTCCGAAAAACCAAGGGACTTAAGCATTGACAAAAAGTTGATCATACCATTAAGTCCCTACTTCCTAACTGGTGCTAAGTGAATCGGTGCTGGTAGAGGGGGATAAAAGGTGGTAACTAGAACACCACTGGATATTTAAGAGGGGAGGAAGCGGTTGCCGTCGGCAACCGCTTCCTCCGTTATGATAATAATTGTTTAGGCAGTGTACTCTTGATTTTTATTGAGTAATTTATTCTTTGGAAGTCCCTTAAAACTCCTGTTTTTTGTGACAATTGCTCACGCAGTTCCTCCAATGTTGTATTATTGTTTGCTAACACTAGCTGCCTAACGCACCCTACTTAAGATTTACTTTATAAATGGTCTCTAAGGTAGTATAAATTTAGTGTATGCAAAATGTTCCTTGCAACCATATAATCTGCTTCTAAACAAGCAGATATAAAAAACCAATTAAAAATTAATCAATTTAAGTTAGTGCTTGTTATCTGTTGTATCCATTTTAATTTGGAAAGCTTTTAACATGAAAATTTTAGTTGTAGAAGATGATGAATTAAATGCTTATGCACTTACCGCAGTTTTGACTGACCAAAACTATGCGGTTGAAGTTGCCACTGATGGTGATGCTGCTTGGGATTATATTCAAACTTACGATTATGATTTAATCCTCCTGGATATAATGTTGCCCAAACTGGATGGCATTAGTCTTTGTCGTAAAATCCGGTCTAGTGGTTTGCAAATGCCAATATTGTTATTGACAGGGTGCAATAGTAATAGTGGTCATGAAAAAGCGATCGGATTAGATGCTGGCGCAGATGACTATGTAGTTAAACCCTTTGATACAGAGGAGTTAATTGCTCGTGTTAGGGCGCTGTTGCGTCGCAAGGGTGTAACTTCGCAACCTGTCTTGGAGTATGGTAAGTTGCAGCTAGACCCTAGTAGTTGTGAAGCGATCTATGCTGGCAATCTGCTGCCACTCACTCCAAAAGAGTATGCTCTATTAGAACTATTCTTGCGAAATAGTCGCCGGGTGTTTAGCTGCGGCATGATTTTAGAACACCTGTGGTCTTATGAAGATACTCCACAAGAAGAAGCTGTTCGCACTCATATTAAAGGGTTACGGCAGAAACTCAAAGCTGTAGGAGCACCCAGTGATTTGGTTGAAACAGTCTATGGTATCGGCTATCGTCTGAAAACACTAGAAGAAGCAGTAGAGAGTAAAGAGCAGGAGCGAGAGAGTTTCCTTTCTACATCTTCATCGGTTTCCAGTCCTAAGTCCCCAGGTTCTAATCTCAAATCACAGCAGCAAACATTAATGGCAGTTGCGGAAATTTGGCAACGATTTCAAGGGCGGGTGAATGAGCAGATGAGATTGCTGGAGGAAGCGATCGCAACTCTAAATCAAAATACTTTAAATCCCGAATTACTCTCTCATGCAGCGAAAGAAGCCCATACTTTAGCAGGATCTTTAGGTACTTTTGGCTTACCTCTTGGCTCAAAATTGGCACGCAATATCGAACTACTGCTAAGTTCTGGTAAAACTTTGAGTAAATCTGAGATTAGCAACCTCGAAAGTTGGGTAAGGTTATTACGTCGGGAAATTGAAGGAAACGATGCAGAAGCAATATCCGCATCACCTAACCCACAGCGATCGCAAACAGTAACGCAACCATTACAAGATACGCCCCATACAGAAACGAAAATATTGGTTGTGGACGACGATCCGCAAATTCAGGCATTGTTGCAAGCCTTACTTAGTCCTTGGGGATTGAAAGCGATCGCTCTTGAAGATCCGCGTCAGTTCTGGGGAACCTTGGAAACAGTTGCACCAGATATGCTGATTCTGGATGTGGAATTACCCTATACAAATGGTATAGAACTTTGCCAATTAGTACGAAACGAGCCGCGCTGGAGTGAGTTACCCATCTTATTCCTCACTGTGCATAGCGATGCTGAGATGGTAAATCAGGTGTTTAGCGTTGGTGCTGATGATTTTGTCAGCAAGCCCATTGTTGGGCCAGAACTAGTAACCCGGATTGTCAATCGCTTAGAACGGGTGAAATTACGCCAGCGCGTGACGCAGGGGAGCAGAGGAGCAGGGAGAAATGAGGGAGCAAATTCCCCCTCATCTCCCAATTTACGAGCCATTAACGAACTGGAATTGAGAGTAGCAGAGCGCACCGCCGAGTTAATTAGCGTAAATCAACAGTTGCAGTCACAACTTGATGAACGTCAGCAGACACAGGAAGAACTACGATTCTCTCAAGCCAGATTTGCCCGAATTTTAGATATTGCTGATGATGCAATTATTTCCATCAACGGATTCCAACGCATCACCTTGTTTAATCAAGGAGCAGAGAAGATTTTTGGCTACTCCGCCCAAGAAGTGATTGGCAAGGGTCTTGATTTACTCTTACCACAGCGCTTTTTCCAAATGCATCGTCAACATGTGGTTGACTTTGGCCAATCTCCTAATGTCGCCCGTCGGATGGGAGAACGGCGTGAAATCTATGGTCGCCGCAAAGATGGGACTGAATTTCCAGCAGAGGCTTCCATCTCCAAAATAGATATGGGTGAGGAAATATTTTATACGGTTATTTTGCGAGACATCACAGAACGGAAGCAAATTGAACGCATGAAAGATGAATTTGTCTCTGTTGTTAGTCATGAACTCCGCACACCTTTAACTTCGATTCACGGCTCTTTAGGAATGCTAGCCAGTGGTTTGCTAGCAACAGACTCAGAGCAGGGAAAACGCCTGCTGCAAATTGCCACTGATAGCAGCGAACGCCTAGTACGCTTAATCAACGACATCTTAGACATTGAGCGGATTGAGTCGGGTAAGACAAAGATGGAACCAGCAATCTGTAATGTTGTTGATCTAATCACTCAAGCAGTTAATGTCATACAGCCTCTAGCTGACAAAGCAGGAGTGAAAGTATCCATTTCTGCCTTATCTGGCCAAGTATTAGCAGATTCCGATCGCATTGTTCAAACCTTGACTAACCTACTAAGTAACGCCATTAAATTTTCGTCTCCTGAATCTACAGTTTGTTTGGGGGCGCAACAACAAGGGGATGAAGTTTTGTTGACAGTCAAAGATTCTGGACGCGGTATCCCAACAGACAAACTTGAGAGTATCTTTGAGCGCTTTCAACAAGTTGATTCTTCAGATTCCCGCAATCATGATGGTACTGGTTTAGGTTTGGCAATTTGTAAGAGCATTATGCAACAGCACGGCGGACGCATCTGGGCTGAAAGTACATTGGGCGAAGGTAGCACTTTTTACGTAGCTCTGCCGTTGTTTGGGACTTTCCAAAATACTGATTTAGAAGACTCTTCCAATATTCCCTTGATTCATGGTAATTACGAGCCAACTAAAAATAACCAACTAAGTCCAGGTACAGAATTTTTGACCAAAGGGCGTGTTAACACCGAAGAATTTGAACAACAGATGATGGAATTACTTCAACGAATTACCGTGAACGAACAAGAGGATAGCAGTGATGACAGCAAAGCAAATTCTAGTGGTTGATAACGAGCAGTATATTCAAGAAGTTGCCAAGATTTGCTTGGAAACTGTTGCAGGCTGGAAAGTAGAGACAGCTAGTTCTGGTCAAGAGGGGATAATTAAAGCTGAGACTTACCAACCAGATGCGATTTTATTAGATGTGATGATGCCAGATATGGATGGCATCACTACCTTTGAAAAGTTACAAGCCAATCCATTAACCAAAGGGATTCCGGTAATTTTGTTAACTGCCAAAATCCAGGCTTCCGATCGCCGTCGCTATGCCCAGATTGGAATGATCAGTGCGATCGCTAAACCATTCAATCCTCTAGAATTAGCTACGGAAATAGCCGTAGCGCTCGGCTGGAATCTGGAAAAATAGGAGCGAACTTAGGGGCGCAAGGTTTTGCGCCCCTAGTAAATTCTTTACCTTATATATCTCAAATTGCCATCGATATTTTGGCTTCTTAAGTCTTTTCCCGATCGGGTTGAAAAGTGTATCTTCAGCAAGATATTGCCAACTTTGCCTTGTGTTTGAATTGGCACGCAGTTATATGTATTTAAGTAATAGCTGACAGATAAGGAGAACAGATGTCAGGAACTACGTCAAATACAGAAATGCAATATCGAGTTCTCGGCAGTACAGGAGAGAAAGTTTCTGCCATCGGCTTGGGTGGTTGGCACATCGGCTTGAAGCATGTTGATGAAGAACTGGGTATCCGCATTGTTAGAACAGCCATCGATCGTGGCATCACCTTTATGGATAACAGTTGGGATTATAACGGTGGAGTCAGCGAGATTCGCATGGGAAAAGCACTGCGCGATCGCTACCGAGATAAAGTGTTTCTGATGACGAAAATCGATGGCCGTTCTAAAAAAGCAGCAGCAAGACAGCTAGATGAATCACTTCAACGCCTGCAAGTAGATTACATCGATCTTGTTCAGCATCACGAAATCATTCGCTACGAAGACCCCCATCGAATTTTCGACCAAGAAGGGGCGAATGCTGCCTTAATTGAAGCGCGGGAAGCTGGCAAACTCCGATACATCGGCTTCACTGGTCACAAAGATCCCCATATTCATCTACATGCACTGGAAGTTGCAGCTACTAACGGGTTTAAATTTGATACAGTGCAGATGCCGCTCAATGTAATGGATGCCCACTACCGGAGCTTTGCAAAGCTGGTTGTGCCAGAACTTGTGAAACAAAACATCGGCGTTTTGGGGATGAAAAGCTTGGCTAACGGTATTCTTTTACGGTCAAAAACTGTAAAGCCAATTGAGTGTTTACACTATGCTTTGAATCTGCCCACGTCGGTTGTAATTACCGGAATTGATAGCATGGAAATTCTAGAGCAAGCTTTTGAAGCAGTGCAGACGTTCCAGCCAATGAATGACGAGCAGGTGCGATCGCTCTTAGCAAAAACGGCAGAAGCAGCATCACGGGGTGAGTTTGAGCCTTTTAAAACCTCATCAATTTTTGACAGCACTGCCCAAAATCCAGATTGGCTAGGAGAGGAGCCACAGCGCATTCAGCAATTGATGTCAGCGTGATGCCAATTATACCACTTCTTGTTTCTATTGCATACAAACAAGAAGCACTATTATCCAATTTCCTGTAATGCCATTGTTTTGCTCTACAAAAATTAATTCATATCATGTCCCCTTGATTACTTACTAAATCCCACCTCGCCAAAGCTACGCTTTGGCGAGGTGGGTTCCAATACTGCTCGGTTAAGAAGATTTGTAGGTTGGGTTGAAGGTCGTGAAACCCAACAAAGCCCTGAAAATGTTGGGTTTCGTTCCTCAACCCAACCTACTTCGGAGTGCTTTTTTGGGCTTAACCGAGCAGTATTTAGGTGGGTTCTTATTTTTGATTTATGCAAAAAGTCTACTAGCGATCGCTGACTTTCCTCTAAACGCGATGTCTAACGACATGCCCCTACCCAAAATCTATAAACTATTTAATTAAATCCTTGATTACCAAGGAAAAAAATCTTTACTCAAAATTCAATCTATCAAAATAGTGAATTCATTTCATAACTAAAGATGCAAGACTTTCTATCTAGAGATCGATATGGCTAACAAGCTAAATGAAGTAGATTTAGTATACTAAATCACATGAGATTGTATTGTATGAAATTGAATTATGTTACAAAACAGCTTTCCACAGTAAAACGATGGTTGGCTAAAACGCTGTTTTTTTTCA
>NNBU01000775.1_pt1 | contig 26333 bp, 24 predicted proteins | sample 1173781 | NCBI WGS metagenome assembly NNBU01 (sample SAMN07173937, study PRJNA388173) | plant metagenome | biome: Plant school; feature: Soil; material: Symbiotic tissue of Blasia pusilla L.; isolation source: symbiotic tissue sample KVJ2 | host: Blasia pusilla | place: Norway: Troms, Kvaloya...
GCGGCGCCACCTCGGCCATCGCGCACCGCCTGTCGACGCTGCGCAAGGSSGACCGCCTCGKGGTCATGGACCGSGGCGMGGTGGTCGAGGTCGGGCCGCACGACGAACTGMTGGCCAAGCAGGGCGCCTACTGGCGCCTGTACCAGGCGCAGCTGCGCCAGGCGGACGACGATGCGAGCGAAGGCGCGGTCGACGAACGCGCGGGCGTGCAGGCATCGTTGGCTGTGACGCATGCAGCCCATCCGGCGGGGGACGCATGAATACCGACACCCAACCCTCTTTCGAACTCGAGCGCGACGCCTTCGGCCGCCTCGTGCTGACCGACGCCCAGTGCGAGCGGCATGTGGGCATCACGCCGGTGCGCGCCTTTCCGCTGAGCGCGCCCGGCCACGGCGTGTCGCTGGTCGGCGGCGAGGGGCGCGAGCTGGTCTGGATCGACGACGTCGCGCAGTTGCCGGCCAACGCCAGGGCACTGCTGGAAGAAGAACTTGCCGTGCGCGACTTCGCGCCCACGCTGCTGCGCCTGCACCGCGTGTCCAGCTTCGGCGTGCCCAGCACCTGGAACGTGAGCACCGACCGCGGCGACACCGCCTTCGTGCTCAAGGCCGAGGAAGACATCCGCCGGCTCGAAGGCGGCGCGCTGCTCATCGCCAGCGCGCACGGCGTGCAGTTCAGGATTCCCGATGTGAAGGAGCTGGACCGCGCGTCGCGCAAGCTGCTCGAGCGGTTCCTTTGAGCCTTTGAGCCGTTGAGCCGCCGAGCGAGATCGGCGTTGTTCAGCGCGTCGCGAACCACCGCAGCGTGGCCGCGCCCGCTGCGGCCGCCACCCCGCTCACCAGCGTGCCCCACGCAATATCGATGAACGACAGCGCCAGCGGCCAGTTGCGGATCACCGCGAGGTTGGTCAGGTCGTAGGTGGCGTAGCAGAACATGCCGAACAGGCCGCCCATCAGCGCGGCCCGCATCACGCCCTGCGCCGCCAGGCCCGGCACGATCGCGAAGACCAGCAGCCCCACGGGATAGATCAGGTAGAACACCGCCGCGAAGGCCAGCCGCGGGTTCGGCGACATCAGGTCGCCCATGGCCTCCTGGTACATGCCCTTGGCGACGACGCCGAGCCAGATCATGTCGATGACCAGCAGCACCACGAAGGTGACCGCCCATGCAACCAGGTGTTTAGTGTTCATTCGCGGGATCGTATCCGTGCGCGCGACCCGGCCTGCGAAAATTGCGGCTTTGGACTACGACGGCCCGCCGTCGACGGATATGCCCCTGCACACCACCGCCCTCGTCCTGTTCTCCGGCGGCCAGGACTCCACCACCTGCCTGGCCGATGCGCTCTCGAAGTACCAGCGCGTCGAAACCCTGGGCTTTGACTACGGGCAGCGCCACCGCGTCGAGCTCGACGTGCGCGGCACCATCCTCGCGCAGATGCGCAATCGCTTTCCCGACTGGGCGCCCCGCCTGGGTGAAGACCATGTGCTCACGCTCGCCGCGCTGGCGCAGCTGGGCGGCTCGTCCCTCACCGAGGAAGTGGCGTTCGCCATGCAGGCCGACGGCCTGCCCAACACCTTCGTGCCCGGGCGCAACCTGCTGTTCCTCACGCTGGCCGGCGCGCTGGCCTACCGGCGCGGGCTGCAGGTGATCGTCACCGGCGTCTGCGAAACCGACTTCTCGGGCTACCCCGACTGCCGCGACGACACCATGAAGGCGATGCAGCTCGCGCTGTCGCTCGGGCTGGAGCGCCGCCTGGTCATCGAGACGCCGCTCATGTGGATCGACAAGGCCGAGACCTGGCAGATGGCGCATCGCCTGGGTGGCGAGCCGCTGGTGGACCTCATCGTCGAAGAAACCCACACCTGCTACCTCGGCGACCGCGAGCATCGCCAGGCCTGGGGCTACGGCTGCGGGGCGTGCCCCGCCTGCGAACTGCGCAAGAAGGGCTGGGAGCGCTATTCCGGTCAGGCCGCTGCCGGCTGAGCGCTGGAGATGTTCAACCGGTAGCGCGCGCCCGTCGATCCTTCGGCCTGCGGCTCCAGCGTCCATCGCTGGTTGTGAAAGTCGCCTACCGCCGCGCGGTGCGCGATCGACACCATGGCGCCCCCGGCGGCCTGCACGGTGTCAGAGAGCCGCTTGTAGAGCACGCCCTCGGCGTGCGCGTCCAGCGCGCTGGTGATCTCGTCGGCGAACAGCCATGCCGGCTTCTTCAGCAGCACGCGCGCGATGGCCAGGCGCTGCTGCTCGCCGCCAGAGAGCTTCTGGCTCCAGGCGTCGCTGTCGTCCAGGCGGGGGGCCAGGTCGGGCAGCAAGGCGTCGTTCAGGGCCTGGCGCAACTGGTCGTCGCTGAAGTCTGCGGCCGGGTTGGGGTAGGTCAGGGCGTCGCGCAGCTTGCCGTCGGGCACGTAGGGGCGTTGCGGCATGAAGACGGCGTCGTCCGGCACCTGCATGTGGCCCTTGGAGAACGGCCAGATGCCGGCAAACGAGCGGAACAGCGTCGACTTGCCGCTGCCGGACGGGCCCTGCAGCAACACGCTGTCGCCGGGCTTCACCGACAGCGCGGCGCCGGCGAGCAGCGGCGCGCCGTTGGGCAGTGCGACCGCAAGGTCGTCGGTGCGCAGCACGGCCGCGGGGGTGCGCTGCACGCCGTCGTCGCGCTCGGCGTGGGCGCGCATGCCGTCGTCGAAACTGGTCAGGCGGTCGGTGGTGGCGCGCCACACGGCCACGCTGTCGTAGTTGTCGACGAACCAGCTCAGCGACTCCTGCACCTTGCCGAAGGCCGAGCCGATCTGCATCAGGTGACCGAGCTGGAAGGCTCCGCCGAAGTACTGCTGCCCTGCCACCAGGAACGGAAAGATCACCGCCGCCTGCCCGAAGAACGAGGTGAAGGTGACCAGGTTCTTCTGCTGCTTGATCAACTGCAGGTAGTTGCGCAGCACGTCGCCGAAGCGCAGGTCGAGCTGGCCGCGCTCGACCGTCTCGCCCTTGTCCAGCGCGATGGCTTCGCTGTACTCGCGCACACGCACCAAGTGGTGCCGGAAGTCGGCTTCGTAGCGCTGTTGCCTGAAGTTCAGCCCGATCAGCGGGCGCCCGATGAAGTGCGTGATGACCGTGCCGATGATGGAATAACCCAGCGCCACCCAGACCATCGCGCCTGCAACCTGGTAGGTGGTGCCGCTGAACGTGAACGAGAAATTACCCGAGAGCCCCCAGAGCAGGCCGATGAAGCTCATGAGCGTGACCACGGCGTTGAGCAGGCCCATCGACAGCGTCATCGTGGCGCTGGTGAAGATCTGCATGTCTTCCTGGATACGCTGGTCGGGGTTGTCCGGCGTCTGGCCGTTTTTGCCGGCGTAGCGCGCCAGCTCCAGGTGATAGAAGGTGCGGTCCGCCATCCAGCGCGACAGGTAGCTGCGCGTCATCCAGGAGCGCCAGCGCAGCTGCAGCAGCTGCGTCACGTAGAACTTGAGCACCTGCACCGCGATGTTGGCGAAGGCGATCCAGCCGAACACGCCCACCTCGTGCCAGAAGACCACCGCGTTCTTGTTCTGCAGCGCGTCGTAGAAGCGCCCGTACCACTCGTTGCCCAGCACGGCCACGTACACATAGAACAGGTTGAGCGCGACGATGGTCAGCAGCATGGCGCGGGCGCGCCATTTTTCTTCCGACTTGAAATACGGCGCCGACAGCGCGAAGACGCGCCTCAGGACCTGGGCGAACGTGGCGGCACGCGCCGTGACGGAGAGAGACATGCAGGTTTCCTCGCAGGCGCTCGCGCGCCGTTCATCGTGAGGAATCCATAGTAGACAAATGTTTCTTAAACCGGCCTGAAATGCCGCCCAGGCACCGAAAAGACTGCGATCAGCGCTGCATCACCCTGGCCGCGGTCGCCAGGAAGTGCCCCAGCGGCGGCGTCTGCAGCCCTTGCACCTTCGCCTCTTCATCCCACAGCCGCAGCCGCACCGCGTCGCCGGCCCCTTCGAGCGCGGCAAAGCGCTGCGCCGCATCGCCGTCCATCACGCCGCCCTGCAGCGCCAGGCTGCGCACCGAGTCGGGCGAGAGCTTCGAGAAGTAGCCGGCCCGCGTCGCGCACAGATAGCGCTTGGCATCCACGTGCAGCCGGATCGGCTCGCGCACCTCGGCGTCGAAGGCGCCGCGCAGCAGGGGCAGGGCGATGTACTGGTGCCGGTCGTCGATGCCCAGCTCGGTGGGCGAGCGCGACAGCGTCTGGTGCTCGGCGATCAGCAGGTGGCCCAGGTCGTGCAGCAGCGCGGCCGTCACCAGTGCGTCGCTCGCGCCGGCCTGCTCGGCGAGCCAGGCGCATTGCAGCGCGTGCTCCAGCTGCGACACCGGTTCACCCGCGTAGGCAACCCCGCCGCGTTCGGCGAACAGGCGGGCGATCTCGGCGAGGTCGAGGGTCATGAAAGTGAACGGAGCGGGCGAAGCGAAAACACGGGCAATGGAACCCGGACTTTGCCGCCAGGCAGTGACACGCCGATGACGGAGCCGCCGACCGCGGGCGCTTTTTTGGGCATTTGGGGTTTTTTGGGGCATCTGACAAATCCCTGTCACATGCCGCTGCCAGCATCGCCCGCATTCGCCGCACCGGACGACTTTCGTACTTTCGCCTGCCTGTCCGTGTGCCCCGCACCGCGTCCTCCCTTCTCTCTACTTGCTCCCAAGGATCCCACCATGCTGAATCGTCAACTCCGCTGGTCCGTCGTGCCGGCCGCCCTGCTTTCGATGGCCTTCGCCGCGTCCGCCCAGGGCCGCACCGAGCTGCTGGTCTACACCGCGCTCGAAGCCGACCAGGTGCAGGCCTACAAGGCCGCCTTCGAAAAGGAGAACCCGGCCATCGAGCTGAAGTTCGTGCGCGATTCCACCGGCATCGTCACCGCCAAGCTGCTGGCCGAAAAGGCCAATCCGCAGGCCGACGTGGTGTGGGGCCTGGCCGCCACCTCGCTGATGCTGCTCGACAAGGAAGGCATGCTCCAGCCCTACGCGCCCAAGGGCCTGGACGCCATCAAGCCCACCATGCGTGACCCGGCCAACCCGCCCAAGTGGGTCGGCATGGACGTGTGGTCGTCGGCCATCTGCTTCAACACCGCCGAAGCCACGAAGAAGAACCTGCCCAAGCCCACCAGCTGGGCCGACCTGACCAACCCGGTCTACAAGGGACAGATCACCATGCCCAACCCGGCCGCGTCGGGCACGGGCTACCTGATGGTGTCGGGCTGGATCCAGATGATGGGCGAGGACAAGGCCTGGAAGTACATGGACGCGCTGCACCAGAACATCGGCATCTACAGCCAGTCGGGCAGCAAGCCCTGCCGCCAGGCCGGCGCCGGCGAGTTCGCGCTCGGCATGTCGTTCGAATACCGCGCCAACAAGACCAAGCGCGACGGCGCGCCCATCGACATCGTGCTGCCCAAGGAAGGCCTGGGTTGGGACATGGAAGCCACCGGCATCATCAAGACCAGCAAGAAGCAGGACGCCGCCAAGGCGCTGGCCGACTGGGCCGTGACGAAGCAGGCCAACGAGCTGTACGCGAAGAACTTCGCCGTGCTCGCGCTGCCGGGCATCCAGGAAAAGCTCGAATTTGTACCGGGCGACGTCGAGAAACTGCTCGCCAAGAACGACTTCACCTGGGCTGCTGCCAACCGCGACCGCATCCTGACGGAGTGGTCCAAGCGCTACGAATCGAAGTCGGAAAAGAAGGCGCCGCTCTGACGAGGCTTTCGGGCAGCAGCACATGACCAGTTTTCTCTCCCTTCGCGGCATCGGCAAGTCCTTTGGCGCCACGCGCGTGCTCGACGGCATCGACCTGGACATCGAGCCTGGCGAGTTCGTGTGCCTGCTCGGCCCCTCGGGCTGCGGCAAGACCACGCTGCTGCGCATCGTGTGCGGCATCGAGCGCGCCGACAGCGGCCAGATATTGCTGGGCGGCCAGGACATCGCGGGCCTGCCGCCGGCGGCGCGCGGCTTCGGCGTGGTGTTCCAGTCGTACGCGCTGTTTCCCAACCTCACGGCCGCGCAGAACATCGCCTACGGCCTGCATCCCACGGGCGCACTGGCCCGCGAGATGGCCAAGCGTTCGCGCGAGATGCTCGACCTGGTCGGCCTCACCGCGCATGCCGACAAGTACCCCGTGCAGCTCTCGGGCGGCCAGCAGCAGCGCGTCGCCCTGGCGCGTGCATTGGCCCCCAACCCGCGCCTGCTGCTGCTCGACGAGCCGCTCTCCGCGCTCGACGCGCAGGTGCGCGCCAGCCTGCGCAGCGAAATCCGCGCGCTGCAGAAGCGCCTGGGCATCGTCACCATCATGGTCACGCACGACCAGGAAGAAGCGCTGTCGATGGCCGACCGCGTGGTGCTGATGCACAACGGCCGCATCGAGCAGGCGGGCACCCCCGACGAGTTGTACCGCCAGCCGCGCACCCGCTTCGCGGCCGGCTTCGTCGGCCGCATGAACATGCTGCCCGCGACGGTGCTGGCCGACGGCAAGGTGCGGGTGCGCGACAGCGAGCTGTTCTGCGCGCCGGGCAACTTGAGCGTCGGTTCGCAGGCCACCGTGGGCATTCGCCCCGAACACGTGGTGGTCAAGCGCTTCGGCACCGAACTCGGCGCCAACAGCTTCGCGGCGCGTTTGCTCGACACCGAGTTCTTCGGCAACCGCACCTCGGCCCGTCTGGCATGCGAGCCGCTGGGCATAGAGATAGAAGCCGAGCTGCCCGCCGATGCGCGCGGTGGCGGCGGTGAGCCTCTGGTGGCCAGCAGCATGGTGCATATCCAGTTGCCGTTGAACGCGCTGTCGGTGCTGGCGCATTGAGCATGAGCAGTTCTCCCGACGCCGTCGCCGTCGTGCCGGTGGCGACGGCGCGCATGGCACGCCACGGCGCGTTCGACCGCGAGCGTTGGCTGACCGGTGCCGCCGTGCTGCTGATGGTGCTTGTGCTGGTCGTGATCGTCGCGCTGCCCGTCGGTGCACTGGTCGGCCAGAGCTTCTTCGACCGCGCGGGCGCATTCGTGGGCCTTGCCAACTTTGCGCGCTACCTCGACAACCCGGCGCTCGTGCAGTCGGCGTTCAACAGCCTGGGGCTCGCAGCCATCAGCGCCGTCATCTGCACCGGCATCGCCTACGTGTACGCCTACGGGCTCACGCTGTCGTGCATGCCGGCCAAGGGGTTGCTGCGCGCGGTGGCGCTGGTGCCGCTGCTCGCGCCTTCGCTCCTGCCGGCCATCAGCCTCGTGTACCTCTTCGGCAACCAGGGCCTGTTCAAGGGGCTGCTGGGCGAGGTGTCGATCTACGGGCCGCTGGGCATCGTGCTGGGCTCGGTGTTCTGGACGCTGCCGCATGCGCTGCTGATCCTCACCACGGCCATGGCCACCTCCGACGGCCGGCTGTACGAAGCCGCGCAGACCCTCGGTGCCTCGCGCTGGCGCATCTTCCGTACCGTGACGCTGCCGTCGTCGCGCTACGGCCTGATCGTGGCCGCGATGGTGGTCTTCGTGCTGGTCATCACCGACTTCGGCGTGCCCAAGGTGGTGGGCGGCCAGACCGGCGTGCTCGCGACCGACATCTACAAGCAGGTGGTCGGGCAACAGAATTTCCAGATGGGCGCCGTGGTCGGGCTGGTGCTGCTCATTCCCGCGGTGCTGTCTTTCCTGGTCGAGCGCCGCGTGCGCGGCAAGCAGGCCGCGGCGCTGTCGGCGCGCGCCACGCCGTACCAGCCCGAACCGGTGAAGTCGCGCGACCGCGCGCTGCTCGCGTTCTGCGTGCTCACCGCGTGCGCCATCCTCGTGATGATCGGCATGGCCGTGTTCGCCTCGCTGGCCACCTACTGGCCCTACAACCTGGCGCCGTCGGTGAAGAACTACGACTTCAGCAACATGGACGGCGGCGGCTGGGGCAGCTATTTCAATTCGCTGCGACTGGCCGTGTGCGCGGCGGTGGCGGGGGCGCTCGCCACCTTCGTGTCGGCCTACCTCGTCGAGAAGCCGCGCCACTTCGGCCTGTTGCGCGAACTGCTCAACCTGCTGGCCAACCTGCCGCTGGCCGTGCCTGGGCTGGTGCTGGGCGTGGGCTACATCTTCTTCTTCATCTCGCCGTCGAACCCGCTGCGCGGCATCTACGGCAGCATGACCATCCTCGTGGTGTGCACCGTGGCGCACTTCTTCTCGGTGGCGCACCTCACCTCGCTCACCGCGCTGCGCCAGCTCGACCGCGAATACGAGCTGGTGTCCGAGTCGATGGGCGTGCCCTTCTGGCGCACCCTGTGGCGCGTGCACCTGCCGGTGGCGCTGCCGACCGTGCTCGGCGTGGGCGGGTACTTCTTCGTCAACGCGATGACGACCGTGTCGGCCGTCGTGTTCCTCTATTCGCCGCAGACCTCGTTGGCCGCCATTGCCGTGCTCAACATGGACGACGCCGGCGACGTCGCGCCCGCCGCGGCCATGGCCTCGCTGATCATGCTCACGGCCGCGCTCGGCCGGGGCCTGTTCGCGCTCGCGGGGCACGGGGTGCTCAAGCGCACCCAGGCATGGAGACATCGGTGATGCCCGCGACCCTGGCTCTTCATTCGGACCATTTCGACCTGATCGTGGTCGGCGCCGGCATCGTCGGCCTGGCCCACGCCTATACCGCCGCGCAGCGCGGCCTGAAGGTGTGCGTGGTCGAGCGCGACGCGGCCTGCGTGGGCGCGTCGATCCGCAACTTCGGCTTCATCACCGTCACCGGCCAGGCGCCGGGCGACACCTGGCGCCGTGCGATGCATGCGCGCGAGGTGTGGCAGCAGATCGCGCCGTATGCGGGCATCGACATCGTGCACCGCAACCTCTGGCTCGCCGCCTACCGCCCCGAGGCGCACGAGGTGCTCGAGGCCTTCATGCGCACGCCGATGGGCGAGGGCTGCGAGCTGCTCGACGCCGCCGATGCGCAGGCCAAGGCGCCGGCGCTGAGCCTGGCCGATGCGCAGTCGGTGCTGTTCAGCCCGCACGAGCTGCGCGTGGAATCGCGCACCGCCATCGGCCGGCTCGCGAAGTGGCTGGCCGAGGCGCATGGCGTGACCTTCCGTTTCGGCGAAGCGGTGCACGAAGTCGAAACACCGCGCGTGCGCACCTCGCGCGGCACGCTGCATGCCGAGCGCGTGGTGGTGTGCACCAACACCGACCTGCACGGCCTGTTCGCCGAGCGCATCGCTGCGCACGACCTCACGCTGTGCCGCCTGCAGATGCTGCGCGTGCAGCCCGAGGCCGGCTTCCGATTGCCCGGCTCCGTGATGATGGACCTGAGCCTGGTGCGCTACGAGGGCTACAGCACGCTGCCCGAGGCCGCCGCGCTGCGTGCACGGCTGCAGCAGGAAGAGGCGGCCTCGCTGGCGCACGGCATCCACCTGATCGTGGTGCAGAGCGCCGACGGCTCGCTGGTGGTGGGCGACTCGCACCACTACGCCGATGCGCCCGAGCCCTTCGCGATGGAGGCGGTCGACCAGCTTATCCTGCGTCACCTGCGCAGCACGCTGAACCTGGAGGCTGCGCAGGTCACCGAGCGCTGGACCGGCGTGTACCCGTCGTCGAAGACCACGCCCTGCGTGATCGACGCGCCAAACGACGCCACGCGCGTGGTGCTGGTCACCAGCGGCAGCGGCGCGAGCACCGGCTTCGGCATTGCGCACGACGTGCTCGACGCCTGGTGAGGCGGTTCGGCGCGGTGTCCGACTTGACGCATCGCGGCGCGGTCATAGCATGGGTTGCATGAGAAGCACAGCATTCGTTCTTTTGTTCTGCCTCGGCCTGCTGATTGCCGCTTGCGACAACAAGCCCAAGCCTGGTGGACCGATGCCCAAGGCGCTGGCGGCGGGTGTCTTTGCCGCGCCGCAGCACTGATCCCCGGTACCGGGCCGGCGGCTATTCCAGCGTCATGTGCGACGCGGTGACGATCTGCGCCATGCGCGTGCGCTCCTCCAGCAGGAACTTCTCGAAACCAGCGCGCCCCAGCAGCATCGGCTGCGCGCTGCCGCGCTCGGTCTGCGCGATCAGGTCGGCGTCTTCCAGGTAGGAGCGCAGGGTCACTTCGGCGATGCGGTCGAGCACGGCGGACGGCGTGCCCTTCGGCGCGAAGATGCCGCCCCAGTGCTGCATGAGGATCGTCGGGAAGCCTTGCTCCACCGTGGTCGGCACCTGCTTCAGCGGTCCGGTGCGTTCGCGTGCCGTGAGCGCCAGCGCGTGCAGCTTGCCCGACTGCACGAAAGCGGAGACACCGATCGGCGCCTCCGAGGCCAGGTCCACCTCGCCGCCGACGATGGCGTTCACCGTCTGCGAGCCGCTCTTGTAGTGCACCAGCGTCACCGGCACGCCGAGCGCGGCCTCCACCATCTCCGCCACGAAGTGCCCCGTGCTGCCGCTGCCTGCGGTGCCGAAGTTCAGCCGGCCCTTGGCGCGGGCCCAGGCTTGCAGCTCCTTCAGGTTCTTCACCGGCACGCCCGCGTTGGTGACCAGGACCGAGGGCGCGGTGCTGGTGCCCACCACGGGCACGAGGTCGGTCTCCGCATACGGCATCTTCGGGCGCAGCAGCGCATTGGCGATGGCCCCGTTGCCGGCCGACAGCCAGGTGTAGCCGTCGGGCGCGCTCTTGGCGACGTACTCGCTGCCGATGATGCCGCCGGCGCCCGGCCGGTTGTCCACGATGATGGTCTGGTTCAGCCGCTTGCTCTGGGCCTGCGCCATAGCGCGCACGTTGGTGTCGCCGGGGCCGCCGGCGGAGAACGGCAGCACCAGCCGGATCGGCTTGGCGGCTGGCCACGGGTCCTGCGCGCGGGCGGGCAGGCAGGCCGCACCCGCGAGTGCCAGCAGGCCCAGCGAGAACGTGCGGCGGTGCGTGTGAGTGGAGGTGTGCGCGGATGCGTGCGTCATGGTGTCTTGTCTCCTTCGCTCTTTCAGGGCCTGTCAGTCGAAGGCCGCCGCCACGGGCGGCGCCAGCAGCGCGAGCAGCTCGCGCACGTCGGGCAGGTCTTCGATGGAACGCACCATCTGCTCAATGGCCTGCTGCCGCGCGCGGTCGATCAGCCCGTCGGTCAGCGCGCGGTACTTGGCCGAGACCTCGTCGCTGCTTTGCGGCGACTCGATGGCGCGGGACGCATTGCGGTCGATCTGGATGCGCTGCCCGTCGGTGAAGCTCACCGCCAGCCGCACACGGCCGCGCTTCAGCGGCCCGCCGGCATCGAAGTCGGGCTGGTGCCGCACCTCGATGCGCGGAATCAGCGCCCACACGTCGTCGGCGTCGATGCGCGCGGGTGTGAACTGCTTCACCATCGCTTCGCCGTCGAGCACCGCCACGGCCAGCGCGTAACCGATGTTCATCTGCGCGCCGATGGGCGTCAGCGGCCGCTCGGGCACCCACCAGCCGTGGTGGTAGACCGCGTGGCTCACCTCGACCTCGATGCGCGCGATTTCTTCGGGCACCAGCTTGCGCTGCGCGCCGGCGTCGAACAGCGCGTCCAGCGGCGAGTGGATGCCACCCATTGCCGCATAGGGCTTGATGACGATGCGCTCCACCTCCCAGCGCTCGCCCAGCGCCTCGGTGATCTTCGACGCGTCGGGGTCGTGGCCTTCGCCGAAAGTGGAGAGGAAGCCGCCGTACTCGCGCTCGAACACGCGCTTGATGCCGGTGTAGCCGCCTTCGGCCAGCACCGCGGCATACAGGCCGTTGCGCGCCGAGAAGCCGTGGTGCATGCGCTTGCACATCGCCTCGTACTGCGCGGCCATGAGCCCGGCCGACTGCGTGCCCGCCAGGCCCAGCGCGTCCTCGAAGCGCGCGGGGTCCAGCCCCAGCAGCTTGCCGACCGCCGCCGCTGCCGCGTGCGTGCCGAACACCGAACCCGAGTGCCAGCCGCGCGACAGCATCTGCGCGCCATGCAACGCCATGCCCACGCGCGGTCCGACTTCGTAGCCGGCCAGGGCGGCTTCGAGGAACTGGCGACCCGTGACCTTCAGGTCGCCTTCCGAGGCCGCCCACAGCGCGGGCAGCACGATCGATGCGCTGTGCAGCGGGCCCAGCGGGTGGTAGTCGTCCAATTCGAAGCCCTGGATGAAGGTGCCGTTGAGCAGCGCCGCGCCCGGTGCGCTGGTGCGCGAACCCCAGCCGACGATGGTGCGGTCGCCGCGGCCTTCGAACTTCTGCACGATCTGTGCGGCGGTGCGCGACCACGGCAGCTGCGCGCCGACGATGGCGCAGGCGATGCCGTCGAGGGTGAGGGCCTTGGCGCGTTCGCGCGCCGAAGCGGGCGCGGTGTCGAGGCGGAAGTCGGCGAGCCAGTGGGCCAGGCGGCCGGTAGGGCCCGAGGGGTCGGTTGCGTCCTCAGGAGGGGTCGTGGCTTTGCTTTGCATGGAACGGCTCCGGTTCGTCAGTCGATCTGGACATGGCCGTCCGTCACGGCCTTGCCCCATTTCTTCACTTCGCTCTGCAGGAAGGCCGCGAAATGGGCGGACGAGTCCACCGACACCTCGGAGCCGATGGCGCGCGTGGCTTCCTGCAGCGCGGGGCTGGCCGCCGCGCGGTGGATGGCCGCATTGAGCGCCTCCACAGTGGCCGGCGGCGTGCCGGCCGGCGCGAGAAAGCCGACCCATGAATTCACGTCGAAGCCCTTGAAGCCCTGTTCGTCCACCGTGGGCACCGCGGGCAACTGCGGGTTGCGCTTCAGTCCCGAGATGGCCAGTGCTTTCAGCTTGCCCGATTTCACGTGCGGCAGCACCGAGGGCAAGGCGTCGAACATCAGCGACACCTGGCCGCCCATCAGGTCGTTCAGCGCCGCGGGGGAACCCTTGTAGGGAATGTGATTGAGCCGGATGCCGGCCTGCGCCTGGAACATCTCCATCGCCAGGTGCGCGGTGATGCCGTTGCCGCCCGAGCCGAAGTCGACCTTGCCGGGGCGTGCCTTGGCGTAGGCGATCAGCTCCTTCACGTCGTTCGCAGGGAACGACGGGTTCGCCACCAGCAGGAGCGGGCCCATGCTGACCATCGACACCGGTGCGAAGTCGTTCAGCGTGTCGTAGGGCAGCTTCTTGTACAGCGTCGGGTTGATGGCCATCTGCCCCAGCGTGCCGAGCAGCAGGGTGCTGCCGTCGGGCGCGCTGCGCTTCACCTCCTGCGCGCCGAGGCTGCCGTTGGCGCCCGCGCGGTTGTCGACGTATACCGGTTGGCCCAGTTCCTTGGTGAGCGCTGCGGCGTAGTTGCGCGCGATGATGTCCACCGTCTGGCCGGCGGGGTAGCCGACCACGATGCGCAGCGGCTTGTTGGGCAGCGGGCCTTGTGCAACGGCCGTGGTGCTGGCTATGGCTGCTGCCGAGAGGCAGAGTGCGGCAAGCGTGCGCCGCGAGAACGTGGCATTCATGCGTGTTCCTCCGCGGGCACGTAGACCTCGCCCGCCATCAGCCGGCGCGCGGTGCGCGTGAGGCCCAGTGCCGAGAAGCGGGTGTTTGCCGGGTGGTCGGCGGTTTCGGCCACCACCTTCACTTCCATCACGCCGAGCGGATGCCCGATGCGCAGCGTGCCGGTGGCCGCGCGCTGCGCGCCGACGGCCTGGTGCACCGTGGAGCCGGTCAAGCGCGAGGCGGCGGCGGTGCACATCGACCCGGTGCCGGCCATGCTGTCGTGGCACTTGCCGAGAAACACGAGGCGCGCCCGCAGGTCCATGGTGGCGGCCGCCTGCGTCTGGCCATTCACGTCCGCGTAGTCGGCCGGCGGCGCGACGATCACCGCCAGCGGCAGGCCGGGCAGGTGCACCTCGCGCCAGTCGGCGTACAGGCCGATGCGTTCGCCCATCTTCGACTGGATCTCGCCCAGCGTCTCGATGAGCGCGCGGTCGGCGCTGATGGCGTCGGGCAGCTCGCTGCCGTGCATGCCGAGCGATTGCGCCGCGATGAACACGCAGGGGTTGGCCGTGTCGCACAGCGAGACCTCGATGCGGCGGCCATCTTCCAGCGTCACCGTGTCCACGGCCTGGCCCGTGGGCAGCAGCCGGCCAGTCTTGGCGCCCACGGTCCCCGCGTAGTCCATGAGGATCTCCGCGCCCGTGCCCGGCACGCCGGGAATGGCGCAGTCGCCGTGCACGCGGGCCTTGCCGTTCTTCACCTGCACTTTCGACACCAGCAGCTTGCCGGTGTTGGTGTTGTGGATGCGCACGGTGGTGACTGGCTCGACGGCCTCGACCAACCTTTCGTCGATGGCGAAGGGCGCGACGGCCGAGGAGATGTTGCCGCAGTTGGCGTCGTAGCCGACGCCGTCGCGGTCCACGTCGATCTGCGCGAAGGTGTAGTCGATGTCGGCATCCTCGCGCGCGGAGCGCTGGACGATGGCGACCTTCGAGGTCACGAGCCGCGAGCCGCCCATGCCGTCGATCTGCAGCACGTCGGGCGTGCCCATCGCGCGCTTGAGCAGCCGGTCGCGCGCGGGGCCCGCGGGCGGCACGTCGCGTTCGTGGAAGAACAGCGCCTTGCTGGTGCCGCCGCGCATCAGCACGCAGCGAACGCCGACCTGTTCGGTCTGGGGAATGGAAGCCATGGTCTTGCTCCTTGGGCATGAAAGGCCGGCGGGCGTGGCCGATGCGCGGCGCCCGGGCCAGGGGAGATGGAAGAGGGAGGGTTGCTTTATTCGAGCGGGTAGAGCTTGACGAGCGCCGCCATGCGCTCGCTTTCTTCCCGCACCTGCGCCGCAAAGGCGGCAGGGGTGTTCACCACCGGCTCGGCGCCGGCCGAGGCGATGGTCTTGCGCACGTCGGCGTCCTTCACCGCCTCGTGCAGCGCGTCGACGATGCCCTGCGTGACGTTCGCCGGTGTGCCCTTGGGCGCGAACAGGCCGAACCACGTCACCGACTGGAACTGCGGATAGCCCGCCTCGGCGGTGGTCGGCACCTCGGGCAGCGCGGCGGCGCGCCTGGGGCCCTGCGTGGCGAGGATCTTCAGCGTGCCCGCCTTGTAGTGCGGCAGCGCGGCGGTGATGCCGGTGAACGCCATGTTGACGTTGTTCGCGATCATGTCCGTCACGATGGCGCCCGTGCCGCGGTAGTTGACGACGATCAGGTTCGGCAGCCCCGCCTCGGCTGCGAGCTGCTTGGCCGACACCCGCGCCAGCGATTCGCCGGTGGCCAGCGAGCAGGGCTGCGCGGCGGTCTTGCAGTACTGCACGAACTCGCCGAATGTCTTCACCGGCAACTTGGCGCTCACGACCACCGCCGCGGGCGATTGCGACACGGCCGTCACCGGCTCCAGCCGCGCGAGCGGGTCGATGCCCTTCAGGCCCGGCGTGTACTTGGTGATCACGATCGAAGGCACCTGCAGCAAGAGCGTGTAGCCGTCGGGCTTGGCCTCCATCACGCGGCGCGTGCCGATGAGGCCGTCGGCGCCGGGCATGTTCTCGACGATCACCGGCTGGCCCCAGATCACGCCGAGCTGCTTGGACACCGCGCGCGCCGTGGCGTCGGTCCCACCGCCGGCGGCATAGGGCACGACGAGGACTACGGGGCGATCGGGGTGCCAGGCGGCCTGAGCGAACGCAGGGGGTGCGAGCGAGCAGAGCGCGGCGGCGGCGATCACGCTAAGTGCCGGCGGTGGCTTGTATTTGTTGAGGCGCTCGATGGTCATGTTGTCTCCGTTTTGAATGAATGAATCCGGGGCGGTGCGGCGTGTCAGGCCAGGGGGCGATCGGTCGCCCTCGCCAGTCACGGCGATAGGCTGCGTCCAGTCGTCCGCGCGCCTTCGGACAGCGCGTCGATCGAGCGCGGCCCCCATGCGAGCAGGTGCGTGATGGCGTGGGCCATCGGCACATCGGGGTCTTCGCCCCGCAGCAGCCAGTGCGTGGCCTGCGCGGACAAGGCGCTCCACGCGAGGCTTGCATCGCCGGCATGCCCGCCTCGTGTGAACAGGCCGGCCCACCGCAGCACCCAAGGGTGCCGCCGAAGCGAGGTGGCCGTGGTGGCGTTCATGCAAGGGCTCCCTGCGCAGCGGGCCAGGCCCAGGGCCGGCGCGAACGGTCGGCCTGCTGCCATTCGCGGATCAGCGCGTCGTCCTTCATCGTGAGGCCGACGTCGTCCAGGCCGTGCAGCAATGCCTCGCGGCGCAGCGGGTCGATGTCGAAGGCCGATACCCGGCCGTCGGGCGCGGTGACGGTCTTCGCATGCAGGTCGACCGTGACGGCTGCGCCGCCAGCGCACTGCGCCGCCAGCGCCTCGACCTGCGCGACCGGCCAGCGCACCGGCAGCACGCCGTTTTGGAAGCAGTTGTTGAAGAAGATGTCGCCGAAGCTCGGCGCGATCACGCAGCGGATGCCCAGGCCCATCAGCGCCCACACCGCGCCTTCGCGCGACGAGCCGCAGCCGAAGTTCTCCGCCGCCAGCAGCACGGGCGCGCGCTGAAAGGCTGGCTGGTTGAGTACGCACTGAGGGTCTTCGCTGCCGTCCGGTCGCAGGCGCAGTGCCTCGAATGCGTAAGGTCCGAGCTGGTCGCGCTTGAACGCGGTGAGGCGCTCGATGCGGATGATCACATCCGTGTCGACGTTGGCGCGCATCAGCGGCGCGGCGGCGCCGGTGACCGAGGTGAAAGGGGTCATGGTCATGCCAGGGTCCTCACGTCGGTGATGCGGCCGGTCACCGCCGCAGCAGCCGCCATTGCGGGGCTCGCCAGATGCGTGCGCGCCCCGGGCCCTTGCCGCCCGACGAAGTTTCGGTTGGAAGTGGACACGCAGCGCGCCTTGGGCGGCACCTGCTCGCCGTTGGCGGCCACGCACATGCTGCAGCCGGGTTCGCGCCACTGGAAGCCCGCAGCCTCGAACACCTCGTGCAGCCCTTCGGCCTCGGCGGCGCGCTTGACGTTCTCGGAGCCGGGTACGACCCACGCAGTCACTCCCTTGGCCACATGCCGGCCGCGCGCCACTTCTGCGGCGTCGCGCAGGTCGGACAGGCGCGAGTTGGCGCACGAGCCGATGAAGACCCAATCGATCGGCGTGCCCGCAATGGCAGCGCGCGGCGCGAGGCCCATGTAGGCCAGCGCGGTCTCGATGGCGCCGCGCGCTGCCTCGTCCGGCGCATAGGCTGGGTCGGGCATGTGGCCGTCGATGGCGATCGCGTTCTCGGGGCTGGTGCCCCAGGTGACGGTCGGCGCGACCGCGGCGGCGTCGATCGCCTCTTCGCGGTCGAACACGGCGTCGTCGTCGCATGCCAGCGAAAGCCAGTACGCGGCGGCGGCGTCGAATGCCGCCCCTGTCGGCGCGAAGGGGCGCCCGCGCACCCAGTCGATGGTGCGCTGGTCGGGCGCGATCAGGCCGAAGCGCGCGCCGAGTTCCACCGTGAGGTTGCACAGCGTGAGCCGCGCCTCGACGTCGAGCGCGCGCACCGCTTCGCCCGCGAACTCGATCGCGTAGCCCACGCCCGCCGCGGCGCCCAGCCGGCCGATGATGTGCAGCGCGAGGTCTTTCGCGGTGACGCCCGCGCCGAGCACGCCGTTGCAGCGGATGCGCATGCGCCGGGGCTTTTGCTGCCGCAAGGTTTGCGTGGCCAGCGCGTGCGTGCTCTCGGAAGAGCCGACGCCGAAGGCCAGCGCGCCGAGGCCGCCGTTGGTGCAGGTGTGGCTGTCGCCGCAGATCACCGTGAGGCCCGGCAGCACGATGCCCATTTCGGGTCCCATAACGTGCACGATGCCCTGGCCCGGCTGGCCCAGGTCGTAGAAGCGCACGCCCGATTTCGCGCTGAGGTCGCGCAGCGCGCCGTGCAGCCTGCCGCCCAGCGCAAAGGTGCCGGGCGTGCGTCCGGGCTGGCTGGAGGCGGCGTGGTCGGGCGTGGCGAAGTCGAGCTCCGGGTTGTGCAGCGGCAGGCCGCGCGCGGCCACCTCGGCCATCGCGGGCGGGCCCGACAGGTCGTGCAGCAGGTGGCGGTCGATGTGCAGCAGCGCCCAGCCGTCGCCGAGCGCGCGCACCACGTGGGCATCCCAGAGCTTGTCGAACAGGGTGCGGGCCATGTCAGCGGCTTTCCATCGCCGCGCCCGCGTTGAAGCGCGTCCGCAAGGCATCCCATTCGTCCGCGCCGAAGCGGCGGAAGGTCTGCGCCACGGTGGCGTTCACCGTCGGGGCCTTGAAGGTCGCCTTCAGCTCGGCCAGCGCCGCGTCGCCTGCCTCGATGGCGGCCTTGAGCATCAGCCCCGGCAGGATCGCGAGCCTATAGCCCATGGCTTCGGCTTCGCGCAGGTCGAACACCGGCGTGCGCCCGCCGGGCACCACGTTGAGCAGGCAGGGGCCGTGCACGCGCCTCGGCACGGCGGCGGCTTCCTCGGGCGTCTGCGTGGCTTCGACGAAGGCCATGTCGGCACCGGCCTGCAGTGCGGCGTTGGCGCGTGCTATGGCTTCGTCCAGGCCCAGCATGGCGCGCGCGTCGGTGCGCGCAATGACCATGAACGCCTTCGTGCGGCGCGCCTCCACTGCGGCGCGGACTTTCGAGACGAACTCCTCGTGTGACACCACCTGCTTGCCGTCGAGGTGCCCGCAGCGCTTGGGCGAGACCTGGTCCTCGATGTGGATGGCGGCCACGCCGCGCGCCTCGTACTCGCGCACGGTGCGCGTCACGTTCAGCTCGTTGCCGTAGCCCGTGTCGGCGTCGGCGATGAGCGGGATGTCGACCGAGCGCGCCATCACCGCCGCGTTGTCGACCATCTCGCTCATCGTGAGCAGGCCGAAATCGGGAAAGCCGCGCGCGGCGGAGGTGCCGGCGCCCGTCATGTAGACAGCGGCGAAGCCTGCCTGCTCTATCAGGCGCGCGCCGATGGCGTCGTAGGCGCCCGGGGCGATCACCATGCCGGGCGCGTCGAGCAGCTGGCGAAGCGAAGGGAGCGTCGGGGTGGGAGTCATGGCGGGGCCTTGCCGGATGGCGTTTGAGTTGATGTGTTTATATTCTAAATACAACTGGCAGGAATCCGCAAGCGTGTCGTCCGGCCGCCTTCCTGGCGTCTTGCTATGCTCGACCTTCGCTTTTCCTTCTGTCATGGCACGTCCTCCCGCATCTGCTCCCTCGCTCGAACGCGGTCCCGGCACCTCGCTGCACCGGCAGCTCTTCGTCGTGCTGCGTGACGAAATCACTCGCGGCGTTTTTGCCTCCGGCGCGTTGCCGAAGGAAGAGTCGCTGTGCGAGCGCTTCGGCGTGTCGCGCATCACGGTGCGCCGGGCGCTGGCCGACCTGGCTTCGCTGGGCCTGGTCGAACGCCGGCACGGCCTGGGCACCTTCGTGCGCGCTGACCTGCCGCAGGTGCGCGCACGGCCCAGCCTCGGCCTGGTCGACGGGCTGCGCAAGGCGGCACTCGAAACCGATGTCGAGGTGCTCGAGGTCGCGCAGTCCGTGGCGCCGCCCGACGTGGCCGCGCTGCTGCAACTCACGCCCGACGAGAAGGCCGTGCATGCGCTGCGCCTGCGCAGCATCGACGGCGTGCCGGTCATGCTCACCGACGCCTGGGTGCCGTCGCGGCTCGGCAAGCGCGTGTCGGCCGCCGCATTGCGCAAGCATGCGCTCTACGAGATCCTGCTGGCGCAGGGCGTGAAGTTCGGCCGCGTGGTGCAGGAGATCACGGCCGAGGTGGCCGATCCGGCGCGCGCGCGGCTGCTGCAGGTCGATATCGGCGCGCCGCTGCTGAAGATGGTGCGCCTGCTGCACGACCTCGACGCCCAGCCGGTGCAGCACCTCACCGTGTCGCTGACGGCGGAGCGCAGCCGCATCCTCATGGACATCGACGGCGCGACGATCAACACGCTCACCGCGGGGCAGGTGGTGCACGACGTGCATCCGCCGCCTTCGCCCCCCCGGCGGCGCACCTGACGCCGCCCCCGAAAAAGAAGAAGAGAGACAACAACAATGACCCGCGCGGAGACAACGCCCCTCACCCCACCCGGCCACCTGCCCGATTCACGCTACGCCATGCTGCGTCTTGGCCTCACGCTGCTGATCATGACGGTCGGCAGCAGCGGCATGTACGTGGTGTCGGTGATGCTGCCCGCGGTGCAGGCCGAGTTCGGCGTGGCGCGTGCCGATGCCTCGCTGCCCTACACGCTGCTGATGCTGGGCTTCGGCTTCGGCGGCGTGCTCATGGGCAAGCTGGCCGACCGTGTCGGCGTGATGTGGCCGCTGCTTGGCGGCTCGGTCTTTCTCGGCCTGGGCTACATCGCCACGGGCCTGTCGGGCGGCATCGTGTCCTTCACCCTCGCACAGGCGCTGCTGGTCGGGCTGCTCGGCTGCTCGGTGACCTTCGCGCCGCTGGTGGCCGACACCTCGCTGTGGTTCGTCAAGCGGCGCGGCATCGCGGTGGCGGTCTGCGCCAGCGGCAACTACCTGGCCGGCGCGGTGTGGCCGCCGATCGCGCAGCACTTCGTGGAGACGGTGGGCTGGCGGCAGACCTACATCGGCATGGGCATCTTCTGCGGGGTGACGATGGCGCTGCTCGCGCTGCTGTTCCGGGCGCGGCCGCCCGCGCTGGCCGAGGCACCGCCTGCCGGCGCGTCGAACAGGTCGGGTGGCCTGGCCGCACGCGACCCCACGCGGCCCTTCGGCCTGCGCATGGGCACGGCGCAGGGCCTGCTGTGCGTGGCCGGTGTCGCGTGCTGCGTGGCCATGGCGATGCCGCAGGTGCACATCGTGGCCTACTGCGGCGACCTGGGCTACGGGCCGGCGCAGGGCGCGATGATGCTGTCGCTGATGCTGGGCTTCGGCATCGTGAGCCGGCTGGTGTCGGGCGCCATCTGCGACCGCATCGGCGGGCTGCGCACGCTGATGCTCGGCGGCGTGCTGCAGTGCGTGGCGCTGCTGCTGTTCCTGCCCTTCGACGGGCTGGTCCCGCTGTATGTGATCTCGGCGCTGTTCGGGCTGTTCCAGGGCGGCATCGTGCCTTCGTACGCCATCATCGTTCGCGAGCACTTTCCGCCGGAGGAGGCGGGTGCGCGCGTGGGCACGGTGCTGATGTTCACGCTGTTCGGCATGGCGCTGGGCGGCTGGATGTCGGGCAAGGTGTTCGACCTCACGGGCAGCTACCACGCGGCCTTCCTGAACGGCATTGCGTGGAACCTGCTCAACGTGAGCATCGCGGCGTTCCTGCTGTTCAGGACGCTTCGGCGACCAGGCGGCCTAGGGTCTGCATTGCCTGCTCGCTGAGCGTGTCCCAGGGGTGGCCGTAGTTCAGGCGCAGGCAGTTGGTGAAAGCGCGCGTGGCCGAGAAGATCGGCCCGGGCGCCACGCTGATGCCGAGCGCCAGGGCCTTGCCGTGAATCTCCAGCGCGTTCACCCGCGCCGGCAGCTCGACCCATAGAAAGTACCCGCCCAGCGGCCGCGTCGCACGCGTGCCCGCCGGAAAGTAGTGCCCCACGGCCTGCGCGAAGGTGGCCTGTTGCAGGGCCAGCGTCTGGCGCAGTCGGCGCAGGTGCTTGTCGAGACCGCCCTTTTCCAGGTAGCCGGCCAGCGCGAGCTGCGACGGCGCCGAGGTGCTGAGCGTGGTCGTGAGCTTTTGCCGCGCCACCTGCCGTGCGAAGCGCCCGGCCGATGCCCAGCCGATGCGATAGCCGGGCGCCAGGCACTTGGAGAACGAGGCGCAGTGCAGCACCAGGCCTTGCGTGTCGAAGGCCTTGGCCGGCGGCGGCCGGCGCTCGCCGAAGTAGAGCTCGGCGTACACGTCGTCCTCGATCAGCGGCAGCTGGTGCCGTGCCAGCAGCGCGACCAGCGCCTTCTTCTTCGCATCGGGCATCAGGCTGCCGAGCGGGTTCTGGAAGGTGGTCATGAGCCAGCAGGCGGTGGGTTTGTGCGCCGCGATGGCCAGCTCCAGCGCGCCCAGGTCGATGCCTTCGCCCGGATGCGTGGGCACCTCGATGGCGCGCAGCCCCATGCGCTGCAAGGCCTGCAGCGCCGCATAGAAGGTGGGCGACTCGACGATCACCGCGTCGCCCGGCCGCGTCACGGCCGAGAGGCAGAGGTTGAGCGCTTCCAGCGCGCCGTTGGTCACGACGATCTCGTCGGCCGGCACCGGCATGCCGTCGCCCAGGTAGCGCAGCGCGATCTGCCGGCGCAGCGCGGCGCTGCCGGGCGTGAGGTCGTCCACCGTGCTCCACGGGTCCAGCGACTTGGCGCTGGCCGCCATGAACTGCCCGAGCCGCGCCAGCGGAAACAGCAGCGGGCTCGGAAAGGCCGAACCGAAGGGCACCACCTTGCGCGACATGCTGGCTTCGAGGATGTCGAACACCTGGTCGCTCACGTCGAGCGACCGCGGGCCGTCGGCGGGGCGCGAGGTGAGGGTGGACTCGGGTGGCGCGTCGCGCAGGCCGCCGCCGGTCACGTAGTAGCCCGAACGGTCGCGCGCGCGCACCAGGCCGCGCGCCTCGAGCAGGTAGTACGCCTGGAACACGGTGGACGCGCTGACCCCGCGGCTCTCGCCGGTGTGGCGCACCGAGGGCAGGCGGTCGCCGGTCTTCAGGGTGCCGTTGCGGATGGAGGCCTCGATGTCGGCGGCCAGGGCTTCGTAGCGCTTCATGGCAGGGCGGTGTTCATTCGGCAGGACTTTATCTGCGCCGGTCAATTGAGGGGAGTCTGCATCTGTTTTTTTGAGTGGACAGGGTTCACACTCGGTCCCATGTCGAATCTCATGCGCGCGGTGCGCGCCGTTCTCTGGAGTTTCATCGGCCTGGGCGGGCGCCGCGCCGACGCCGACAAGCGGACCGCGCAGGTCGGCATCCTGCCGCTGATCGGCGTGGCGCTGGTGATGGTGCTGTTGCTGATCGCGGGGCTGCTGGCGTTGGCGCACTACGCCGCTGGCACATGAAGCGCGGACTGCGCCTCTTCGCGCTCGGGCTGTTGCTTGCCGTGCAAGGGATGGCGGGCGCTGCCACCACTACAGTGCCCGACACCATCGAGCAGCGCGTGGCCGCCTGCATCGCCTGCCACGGCCGCGAGGGCGCGACCACCAACGCCGGCTACTTTCCGCGCCTGGCGGGCAAGCCGTCCGGCTACCTGTTCAACCAGCTGGTGAGTTTTCGCGACGGGCGCCGCTTCAACACCGACATGGCGTACATGGTGCAGCACATGTCCGACGACTACCTGCGCGAGATTGCCGACTACTTCGCCGGGCTCGACCTGCCGTATCCGCCGGTCTCGCCCGTGAGCGACGCCACGCCCGAGGTGCTCGCGCGCGGCCGCATGCTCGCGCTGCAGGGCGACCCCGAGCGCCGGCTGCCCGCGTGCGTGCAGTGCCACGGCGCGGCGCTCACCGGCGTGCAGCCCGCCACCCCGGGGCTGCTGGGCCTGCCGCGCCTGTACCTGGCGTCGCAGCTCGGCGCCTGGCTCACCAACGAGCGGCATGCGCAGGCACCCGACTGCATGGCCGAAGTCGGCCGCCGCATGTGGACCTCCGACGTGAACGCGGTGGCGAGCTGGCTGGCCACGCAGCCGGTGCCGGCCAACGCGAAGCCCGCCGCTTCGCTGCCCGCGCCGATGCCGATCGCCTGCGGCGGCACGACCGGGCCGAAGAAGTGACGAAGCCGCACCCATGAAACTCCGACACCTCGGCTGGACGCTGCTGACCCTTCTGGTGCTGATGGCCGTGGCCGCCGGCATCGTCGTGGCCCTGAACCTGCGCGGCGAAGACCCGCTGCCGGAGACGGCCGAAGCCTTCCTGTCCACGCCGCAACAGGTCGAGCGCGGCCGCTACCTCGCGCTGGCCGGCAACTGCGCGGGCTGCCACACCACGCGCGGCGGCCGGCCCTATGCGGGCGGCCTGCCCATCGACACGCCCTTCGGCACCATCTATTCGAGCAACCTCACGCCCGACGACGGCACCGGCATCGGCCGCTGGAGCAGCGCGCACTTCTGGCGCGCGATGCACAACGGGCGCAGCAAGGACGGCCGCCTGCTGTACCCCGCGTTCCCGTACCCCAACTTCACCCAGGTGACGCGCGACGACTCCGACGCCATCTACGCGTACCTGCGCAGCGTGCCCGCCGCCACGGAGCCCAACAGGGCGCACCGGCTGCGCTTTCCCTACGACACGCAGCCCGCGCTGGCCGTGTGGCGCGCGCTGTCGTTCAAGCCCGAGCCTTTCGTGGCCAACGCGGGCAAGCCGGCCGAGTGGAACCGTGGCGCCTACCTGGTCAACGGGCTGGGGCATTGCATCGCCTGCCACGGCCCGCGCAACTCGCTGGGCGCGACGGACACGAAGCTCGGCCTTTCCGGCGGGCTGATTGCCGTGGAGAACTGGTACGCCCCGTCGCTCACCGACCCGCACCAGGCCGGCGTGGCCGACTGGCCCGCCGCCGACGTGGTGGCACTGCTGAAGACGGGCGTGGCGCCGCGCGGCTCCGTCATGGGGCCAATGGCCGACGTGGTGTTCCGCAGCACGCAGTACCTGAGCGAGGCCGACCTGGGCGCAATGGCGAGCTACCTGAAGGACCTGCCCGATGTGCCGAAGGCCGAGGCGCCCGTGGCGGCCAAGGCCCCGATTCGCCGCGACGCCGGCACCATGGCGCGCGGCGCGAAGATCTACGACCAGCGCTGCGCCTATTGCCATGGCGACCAGGGGCAGGGCGCCGCCGGCGCCTATCCGCCGCTGGCGGGCAACCGCGCCGTGAACATGGCGCAGCCGACCAACCTGATCCAGGTCATTTCGCACGGCGGCTTCCTGCCCACCACGGCCGGCAACCCGCGCCCCTACGGCATGCCGCCGTTCGGCCAGGTGCTGGACGCGGCGGACGTGGCGGCGGTGCTCACCTATGTGCGCGGCTCGTGGGGCAACGACAGCGCGCCGGTCACGCAGCTGGACACGATGCGGCGCTGAGTGCCGGGCCGCCGGGGTCAGGCCGTGTGCGGATGCTGCGCGCGCTCGTACAGCGTGCGCGCCAGGGCGCGGTGCCGTGCCAGCAGCGGCGTGAGCTCCAGCCCGGTGAACTGCCCGTCGCGGATGCGCACTTCGCCGTCGATCACGCTCAGCGACACCTGCCCCGGCGTGCAGAACACCAGCGCCGCCACCGGGTCGTGCCATGCGCCCGCGTGCGCCACGCCGCGCAGGTCGAAGGCCACGAGGTCGGCCGACATGCCCGGCGCCAGCGCGCCGATGTCGTCGCGCCCCAGCACTTGCGCTCCGCCCAGCGTGGCGATTTCCAGCGCCTCGCGCGCCGTCATCGCGGCGGGGCCGTGGCCCACGCGCTGCAGCAGCATGGCCTGTCGCGCTTCGCCCAGCATGTGCGCGCCGTCGTTCGAGGCGCTGCCGTCCACGCCCAGCCCGACCGGCACGCCCGCGCGGCGCATCGCACCGATGGGCGCGATGCCCGAGGCCAGCCGCATGTTGGAGCAGGGGCAGTGCGCCACGCCGGTGCCGGTGTGCCCGAAGAGGGCGATGCCGGCCTCGTCGAGCTTCACGCAGTGCGCGTGCCACACGTCGCGGCCGACCCAGCCCAGGTCCTCGGCGTATTCGGCCGGCGTCATGCCGAACTTCTCGCGCGAATAGGCCACGTCGTTGTCGTTCTCCGCCAGGTGCGTGTGCAGCGACACGCCGCGCTCGCGCGCCAGTTCGGCCGACAGGCGCATCAGGTCGCGCGACACCGAGAACGGCGAGCAGGGCGCCAGCACGATGCGGCGCATGGAGTGGCGCGACGCGTCGTGCCAGCGGTCGATGAGCCGCTCACTGTCGCGCAGGATGGCCGCTTCGGTCTCCACCACTTCGTCGGGCGGCAGGCCGCCGGCGCTGCGGCCCACGCTCATGCTGCCGCGTGCGGCATGAAAGCGCATGCCCATGGCGTGCGCCGCCTCGATGGAATCGTCGAGCCTGGCGCCGTTGGGAAACAGGTAGAGGTGGTCGCTGCTGGTGGTGCAGCCCGAGAGCATCAGCTCGGCCATGGCGGTCTGCGTCGACACGCGGATCATCTCGGGCGTGAGGCGCGCCCACAGCAGGTACAGGTGGGTGAGCCAGCCGAAGAGTTCGGCGTCCTGCGCCTCGGGCACGGCGCGCGTGAGGCTCTGGTACATGTGGTGGTGGGTGTTGACCAGCCCGGGCAGCAGCACGTGGCCGTGCATGTCGAGGGCCTCGGCCTGTCCGCTGCGCAGGGCGTCGAGGTACGACGCCGGCAACTCGGTCGTCGGCCCCACCCAGGCTACGGCGGGCCCGTCGCACACCACGGCGCCGTCGGCGATTTCGCGCCGCGCGGCGTCCATGGTGACCAGAACGTCGGCGTGTCGAAGGATCAGCATGCCGGCATTCTTGCCGGTGCYCGCGGGCCGGGCAAGCCMGCGGCCTGCCGTGGCGGCGCCTTCGCGGTGCCCAGGGCCCGTTGCTGATGCCGCGGCCCA
>NNBU01000539.1_pt1 | contig 26246 bp, 10 predicted proteins | sample 1173781 | NCBI WGS metagenome assembly NNBU01 (sample SAMN07173937, study PRJNA388173) | plant metagenome | biome: Plant school; feature: Soil; material: Symbiotic tissue of Blasia pusilla L.; isolation source: symbiotic tissue sample KVJ2 | host: Blasia pusilla | place: Norway: Troms, Kvaloya...
CTCGGTCGACAAGGCCGCGCGCACGCTCACCATCACCGACAAGGACATCCTGCCCGCGCTCGGCACCCCGCAAGACTTTCGCCAGTTGCTCGCCCGTGCGGCCGRCCACGGCCTGGAGATTGCGCTGGACATCGCCTTCCAGTGCGCGCCCGACCATCCGTACGTGAAGGAACACCCCGACTGGTTCCGATGGCGCCCCGACGGCAGCGTGCAGTACGCGGAGAACCCGCCCAAGAAGTACCAGGACATCTACCCGTTCAACTTCGAGTGCGAGGACTGGCGCGGCCTGTGGACCGAACTGAAGAGCGTGTTCGAACACTGGGTGGGCGAGGGCGTGCGCATCTTCCGCGTGGACAACCCGCACACCAAGGCCTTTCCGTTCTGGGAATGGGTGATTGCAGAGATCAAGCGCACCCACCCCGACGTGATCTTCCTGGCCGAGGCCTTCACGCGCCCGAAGGTGATGCACCGGCTGGCCAAGGGCGGCTTCTCGCAGAGCTACACCTACTTCACCTGGCGCAACACCAAGGAAGAGCTGGTCGAGTACTTCACCGAGCTGTCCACCGCGCCCGGCATCGACTACTTCCGCCCCAACGTGTGGCCCAACACGCCCGACATCCTGCACGAGCAGCTGCAGGGCGGCGAGGCCTCGGTCTACATGTCGCGGCTGGTGCTGGCCGCCACGCTGTCGGCCAGCTACGGCATCTACGGGCCGGCCTACGAGCTACGCGAGCACCTGCCGCGCGACCACGGCGGCGAGGAATACCTCGACTCCGAGAAGTACCAGTTGCGCCACTGGAACCACGACGACCCCGAAAGCCTGGCGCCCTTCATTGCGCGGGTGAACCGCATCCGCCGCGAGAACCCTGCCCTGCAATGGGACCGCACTTTGCGCTTCCTGCATGTGGACAACCCGCAGCTGCTGGCCTACGCCAAGACCTCGGCCGACGGCAGCAACGTGGTGGTGACCGTGGTCAACCTCGACCCGCACACGCCGCAGTCGGGCTGGGTGGGGCTGGAGCCCGGCAGCGTGGGCGTGAGCCCGCCGTCGCGCAGCTTCCAGATGCACGACCTGCTCAGCGGGCAGCGCTTCATCTGGCAGGGCGACTGGCACTACGTGCGGCTCGATCCGCACAGCGCACCCGCGCACATCTTCGTGGTCCGTCGTCGCCATGGCGACGAGCGCGACTTCGATTACTTTCTTTGAGGTCGACTGCCCATGAATGCACCTGTCTCGCACATCGCGCTTGAAACCGTGGAAATCGACACCAGCGACGATCCGCTGTGGTACCGCGACGCGGTGATCTACCAGCTCAACGTCAAGGCCTTCTTCGACTCCAACAACGACGGCATGGGCGACTTCCAGGGGGTGACCGCCAAGCTCGACTACGTGAAGGACCTGGGCGTCAACACCATCTGGCTGATGCCGTTCTATCCGTCGCCGCTGCGCGACGACGGCTACGACATTGCCGAGTACGAAGACGTGCATCCGCAGTACGGCTCGCTGGCCGACTTCCGCGAAATGATGGCCGAGGCGCACAAGCGCGGCCTGCGCGTCATTACCGAGCTGGTCATCAACCACACCTCCAGCGACCATCCGTGGTTCAAGGCCGCGCGCCTGGCGCCGCCCGGCTCGCCGGAGCGCAACTTCTACGTGTGGAGCGACACCGACCAGATCTACCAGGGCACGCGGATCATCTTCACCGACACCGAGACCTCGAACTGGACCTGGGACCCGGTCGCCAAGCAGTACTACTGGCACCGCTTCTTCAGCCACCAGCCCGACCTGAACTTCGACAACCCGGCGGTGATGGAAGCCATTTTGAAGACGATGCGCTTCTGGCTCGACATGGGCGTGGACGGCTTCCGGCTGGACGCCATTCCCTACCTGGTGGAGCGCGACGGCACCAGCAACGAGAACCTGCCCGAGACGCACGCCGTCATCAAGCAGCTGCGCGCGACCATCGACGCCGAGTACAAGAACCGCTTCCTGCTGGCCGAAGCCAACATGTGGCCCGAGGACGTGCGCGAGTACTTCGGCGACGGCGACGAATGCCACATGGCGTATCACTTTCCGCTGATGCCGCGCATGTACATGGCCATCGCGCAGGAAGACCGCCACCCGATCGTGGAAATCATGGCGCAGACGCCGGACATTCCCGAGGGCTGCCAGTGGGCGATCTTTCTGCGCAACCACGACGAGCTCACGCTCGAGATGGTGACCAGCAAGGAGCGCGACTACATGTACACCATGTACGCCGCCGACACGCGCGCGCGCATCAACCTGGGCATTCGCCGGCGCCTGGCGCCGCTGATGGAGAACGACCTCGACCGCGTGAAGCTCATGAACGGCATGCTGCTGTCGATGCCGGGCTCGCCCATCATCTATTACGGCGACGAGATCGGCATGGGCGACAACGTGTTCGTGGGCGACCGCAACGGCGTGCGCACGCCCATGCAGTGGAGCCCCGACCGCAACGCCGGCTTCTCGCGCGCCGACCCGCAGCGCCTGTACCTGCAGCCCATCATGGACCCGATGTACGGCTACGAGGCGCTCAACGTGGAAACGCAGGCGCGCGACGCCAGCTCGCTGCTGAACTGGACCAAGCGCATGCTGGCCGTGCGCAAGACCAGCCACGCTTTCGGGCGCGGCAAGCGGCGCTTTCTGAAACCGGGCAACCGCAAGATCCTCGCGTACCTGAGCGAGTACGACGGCGACGTGATCCTGGCCGTGTTCAACCTGTCGCGCGCGGCGCAGCCGGTGGAGCTCGACCTGTCGGAGTTCAAGGGGCACGTGCCCATCGAGATGCTGGGCCGTTCGGCGTTTCCGCCCATCGGCGAGCTGCCTTACCTGCTCACGCTGTCGTCGTACGGCTTCTACTGGTTCAAGCTCACGGCCGAGGCCGATGCGCCCAGCTGGCACGAGCAGGGCGTGGCGCTGCAGGACTGGCCCACGCTGGTGCTGTTCGACGGCTGGACCAGCTTCTTCCGCGACCGCGTGATGCCGTGGCGCATCGGCATGGCCGAGCGCATGCGCAACCAGTTCGAGCTGGACACGCTGCCGCGCCACATCGAGATCCAGCGCTGGTACGCCTCCAAGGGCGTGCCCATCCAGCGCGCGCGCATGACCGACCATGCGGTGTGGGAGGCCAACGGCCAGAGCTGGATGCTGCCGCTGCTGGCACTCGACGGCCCGCCCGGCGGCGCGACCTACTTCATGCCGCTGGCGCTGGCCTGGGAAGAGCGTGACGAGGAGCGCATGGCCGGCGTGGCGCAAGCCGCGCTCGCCAAGGTGCGCCAGCAGGCGCAGGTCGGCCTGATGGGCGACGCCTTCTACGACGAGGCCTTCTGCCGCGAGCTGGTGCGCGCCATCGGCCAGGGCGCCGAACTGGCCACGGGCAACGGCAGGTTCGTGTTCAAGCCCACCGCCGCGTTCGGCGAGCTGAACATCGACATCGACGCGCTGGCGGTCGGCCGGCCCAGCGGCGTGAGCAGCAACACCGCCGTGACGCTGAACGAAACGCTGTTCCTCAAGGGCTACCGCCACGTGCGCCTGGGCATCAACCCCGAGCTGGAGATGGGCCGCTTCCTGACCGAGGTGGAGTACCCCAACTGCGTGCCGGTGCTGGGCGCGCTCGAATACATCACCACCGACGGGCGCACCATGACGCTGGCCATGGTGCAGAGCTACGTCGCCAACCAGGGCGACGGCTGGGACTACACGCTGGGCTACCTGGAGCGCTTTCTGCGCGACGTGGCGACCACCGACGGCGCCGCGCCCGACGGGTCCGACGTGGGGGCGGTGCACGGCGGCTTCCTGGCGCTGATGGCCACCCTGGGCCGGCGTACCGGCGAACTGCACCGCGCGCTGGCCACCCGCACCGGTGCGCCCGCCTTCGACCCCGAGCCGCTGGCGGCCACCGACGTGGCGGGCTACCGCACGCATGCGGGCGCCGACGCCACCGCCACGATTGCCTTGCTGCGCGAGCGCATCGGCGGGTTGCCGGCCGGCACGCAGGCCGACGCCAACACCTTGCTTTCGGCTGCCGACGCACTGCAGTCGAACATTGCAGAGCGGCGTTTCGTCGAGGGCGGCGCTGCCGTGCTGAAGAGCCGCTACCACGGCGACTACCACCTGGGCCAGGTGCTGGTGAAGGACAACGACTTCGTCATCATCGACTTCGAGGGCGAGCCCGCGCGCAGCTTCGAGGAGCGGCGCGCCAAGGGCTCGCCGTTGCGCGACGTGGCGGGCATGCTGCGCTCGTTCAACTACGCGCGCTGGTCCGCCCTGCGGCGCGTGGCGCAAAGCCCCGAAGAGGCCGAGAAGCTCGCCGCGCCCGCCATCGCCTGGGAACAGGCCACGCGCGACGCCTTCCTGAAGGGCTATGCCGAGGCCATGGCCGCGCCCGACGGTGCGCCGCTCGATGCCGAGCTGCTCTCCCTGTTCGAGCTCGAGAAGGCCCTCTACGAACTGCGCTACGAGCTGAACAACCGCACCGACTGGGTGCAGGTGCCGCTGCACGGCGTGCTTTCTCTCATTCGCACGTCGCGCGCCTGACACCACCGCCAATCACATTCGGGAAAGACTCATCATGGAAAACTTCGGCATTCACCTGGAGCCGCTGCGCGCCATCCTCTACCAGGTCGGGGCATTCATCCCGCGCCTGCTGGTCGCGCTGGTGGTGGTGTTCGTGGGCTGGATCATCGCCAAGGCGGTGCGCTTCGCTGTGACCAAGGCGCTGCGCGCCATCAACTTCAACGTGCTCACCGAGCGCGCGGGGCTGGACAACTTCCTGCGCCAGGGGGGCTGGCGGGGCGACACCAGCAGCGTGTTCGGGGTGCTGGCGTACTGGCTGGTCATTCTGGCTTCGCTGCTGATCGCCTTCAACGGCATGGGGCTGAGCTACATCGCCGACCTGCTGGGGCGCATCGTGTGGTTCGTGCCGAACGTGGCCGTGGCCTTGCTGGTGCTGGCCTTCGGCTCGTATTTCGCGAAGTTCGTGGGCGACGCGGTGGGCAGCTACTTTCGCGGCGTGAAGATGCAGGACGCGATGCTGTTCGCCAAGATGGCGCAGTACGCGGTGATGGCTTTCGTGATCCTGATTGCGCTCGACCAGATCAAGGTGGGCGGCGACATCGTGCGCGAAAGCTTCCTGGTGATCCTGGCGGGCGTGGTTTTTGCGTTGGCTTTGGCCTTCGGCCTGGCGGGCAAGGACTGGGCGAAGGCGCAGATCGAGCGTTGGTGGCCGCGCGAGGTGATCAAGGACGGCAAGACCCTGAAAGGCACGCCGCCGGTGACGCCCACGAACCCCGCGGGCCCGGTGGGCTCAATCGGAAGTACCAACCCGCCGCCCCGTTTCGACGACCGCCCGCCGCGCTGATCGATTGACCTGATGCCTGCCTTGCCTTCGATTGCTCCTGGCCCCTGAATGACACGAAAAACCAATCCGACGATCACGGCCATCTGGCCCGGCAAGCCTTATCCGCGCGGCGCCACCTGGGACGGGGAGGGTGTCAACTTCGCGCTCTTTTCCCAGCATGCCCACAAGGTGGAGCTGTGCCTGTTCGACGAGCGCGGGCGCCATGAGCTGCAGCGCATCGAGCTGCGCGAGCGCACCGACGGCGTGTGGCACTGCTACCTGCCCGAAGCACGGCCCGGCCAGGCCTACGGCTACCGCGTGCACGGCCCCTACAGACCCGAGGAGGGCCACCGTTTCAACGCGCACAAGCTGCTGCTCGATCCGTACGCGAAAGACTTGGTGGGCCAGTTGCGATGGGGCGACGCGCTGTACGGCTACACCGTGGGCAGCAAGCGCGAAGACCTGTCTTTCGACCGGCGCGACAGCGCCCCGCTGATGCCCAAGGGCCGCGTGCTGGAAACCGCCTTCACTTGGGGCGACGACCGCCGCCCCTCGGTGCCGAGGCAGGACATGGTCATCTACGAGATGCATGTGCGCGGCTTCACCATGAACCACCCCGACGTGCCGCCCGAGCTGCGCGGCACCTATGCCGCCCTGGGCTGCGCGCCGGTGGTCGACTACCTCAAGCGCCTGGGCGTGACCACCGTGGAGCTGCTGCCGGTGCACAGCTTCCTGAACGACCGCCACCTGGCCGAGAAGGGCCTGCAGAACTACTGGGGCTACAACACCTTCGGCTACTTCGCCCCCGAGATGCGCTACAGCGCCTCGGGCAAGGTGAAGGAGTTCAAGACCATGGTGAAGACGCTGCACTCCGCAGGCATCGAGGTCATTCTCGACGTGGTCTACAACCACACCTGCGAGGGCAACCAGCTCGGGCCCACCCTGTCGATGCGCGGGGTGGACAACGCCTCCTACTACATCGCCAACGCAGAGAACCGCCGCTACTACGACGACTTCACCGGCTGCGGCAATACCGTGAACCTGGAGCACCCGCATGCGCTGCAGCTGGTGATGGACTCGCTGCGCTACTGGGCCGAGGAAATGCACGTCGACGGCTTTCGCTTCGACTTGGCCTCGGCCCTGGCGCGCGAGGCCGGCAAGGTGGAAAACCTCGGCGGCTTCTTCGACGCCATCCGGCAAGACCCGACGCTCAACCGCGTGAAGCTCATCGCCGAGCCCTGGGACCTGGGGCACGGCGGCTACCAGGTGGGCAACTTTCCGCTGGGTTGGGCCGAGTGGAACGACCAGTACCGCGACGGCATGCGCGGCTTCTGGAAGGGCGACGGCGGGCTCATCGGCGAAATGGCCAAGCGCGTCACCGGCTCGCAAGACCTGTACGGCTGGTCGGGCAAGCAGCCCAGCGCGAGCATCAACTTCGTCACCGCGCACGACGGCTTCACCCTGCACGACCTGGTGTCCTACAACGACAAGCACAACGAGGCCAACGGCGAGGACAACCGCGACGGCAACAGCCACAACGTGTCGTGGAACTGTGGCGTCGAAGGCCCCACCGACGACCCCGAGGTGGTGACCCTGCGCGAGCGCCAGAAGCGCAACCTGCTGGCCACGCTGCTGCTGTCCCAGGGCGTGCCCATGCTGCTGGCGGGCGACGAGCGCGGCCACACGCAGCAGGGCAACAACAACGTCTACTGCCAGGACAACGAGCTCGGCTGGCTCGACTGGTCGGCCACCCCCGAGCGGCTGGCGCTGACCACCTTCGTCGAACGCATGGTCGCGCTGCGCCGCGCGCACCCGTCGTTCCGGCGGCGCACCTTCTTCGCGGGCAAGCCGGCCGCCGGAGAGACCGTGACCGACGTGCACTGGCTCAAGCCCGACGGCGAAGAGATGCGCACCGAAGACTGGAACGACACCAACGCCCGCTGCATCGCCATGTACATCCCCGGCGGCGGCATTGCCGACCGCGGGCCGCGCGGCGAGACGCAGCATGACGACGACTTTCTGCTGCTGCTGAACGCGCACCACGACGAGATCGCCTTCACGCTGCCCCCGATGCCGCACGGCGCGTGGCGGCTGCTGGTCGACACCGCCAGCACCACGCCGCCGCCCACCACCCAAGACGCCGCTTCGCTCGCCCCTGCGTGGGCCGAGGCTTCCTATCCCCTGCAATGCCGCTCGCTCGTCGTGCTGAGTCGGCCGGACGTACGGCCATGACCATGTCGACCCCATCCCACCACCTTCACACCCATGCCATGCCTTTCGGCGCCACCGCGCACGACGGCGGCGTGGCCTTCGCCCTGTGGGCGCCCTCGCAGCACGCCGTGCGGCTGTCGCACCGGCCCGTGGGCCAGGGCGACTTCGCCTCGCATGCCATGGCGCGCGACGCCGACGGCTGGCACCGGCTGGACCTGCCCGGCGCGGCGCACGGCGACAGCTACCGCTTCGAAATGCCCGACGGCTCGGCCGTGCCCGACCCGGCCTCGCGCTTCAACCCCGAGGACGTGCACGGCCCGAGCGTGGTGATCGACCCGCGCCGCTACACCTGGCGCGACACCGCCTGGCGCGGACGTCCGTGGGAAGAGGCGGTGGTGTACGAACTGCACATCGGCGCGTTCACGGCAGAAGGCACCTTCAATGCCGCGCGCGAGCGGCTCGGCGAACTGGCCGAGCTGGGCGTGACCGCCGTCGAGCTGATGCCGCTGGCGGACTTTCCGGGCAAGCGCAACTGGGGTTACGACGGCGTGCTGCAGTTCGCGCCCGACGCCTCGTACGGCACGCCCGACGAGCTCAAGGCGCTGGTCGACGCGGCGCACGGGCTGGGCCTGATGGTGCTCGTCGACGTGGTCTACAACCACTTCGGCCCCGAAGGCAACTACCTGCACGGCTACTGCCCCGAGTTCTTCAATGCCGAACACCGCACGCCCTGGGGCGCGGCCATCAACTTCGACGGGCCGAGCGCGCGCACGGTGCGCGACTTCTTCGTGCACAACGCGCTCTACTGGATCGAGGAGTACCGCTTCGACGGGCTGCGCATGGACGCGATTCACGCCATCAGCGACGGCTCGCATCCGCACATCGTGCAGGAGATCCGCGAGGCGGTGCTGGCCGGTCCGGGCCGCGAGCGCCAGGTGCACCTGGTGCTGGAGAACGACACCAACCAGGCCTCGATGCTCGCGCGCGACGGCCACGGCCTGCCCGTGGCCGGCACCGCGCAATGGAACGACGACCTGCACCACGCGGTGCATGTGCTGGCCACCGGCGAGCGCGACGGCTACTACGCCGACTATGCCGACGACCCGGTGTGCCGCCTGGCGCTGTCGCTGGCAGAAGGCTTCATCTACCAGGGCCAGCCCTCGGCGTTTCGCAACGGCGAGCGGCGCGGCGAGCCCAGCACGCGGCTGCCGTCGCAGGCCTTCGTGTCGTTCCTGCAGACGCACGACCAGGTCGGCAACCGCGCCTTCGGCGAGCGCATCCACGCGCTGGGCGACCCGGTGCGCGTGCGCGCGGCCATGGCCTGCCTGCTGCTGTCGCCGCATGTGCCGATGCTGTTCATGGGCGACGAGTTCGCCGCTTCCACGCCGTTCCTGTATTTCTGCGACTTCGGGCCCGAGCTGGCCGAGGCGGTGTCCAACGGGCGGCGCTCGGAGTTCGGCGGCTTTGCCGCGTTCAAGGACGAGGCGGCGCGTGCGCGCATTCCCGACCCGAACGCCGAGGCTACCTTTCTCGCGTCCAAGCTCAACTGGCGCGAGCGGGGCGCGCGCATGCATTTCGAGCAGTTCAACGAGGTGCAGCAGTTGCTGGCCCTGCGCCACCGGCTGATCGTGCCGCGCCTGGCCGGCTCGACCGGCGCGGGCGTGTTCTTCTGCGAGAACGACACCCTGCGCGTGCACTGGGACCTGGGCTCGGGCCGGCTGCACATGCTGGCGCATTTCGGCGCGCAGCCGACGGCGGTTGCCGGCTCACCCGGCGCGGTGGTCTACAGCCATGGCGTGCAAGAGGAGGGCGGCGCGTTGCGGCTGGCCCACGGCGCGGTGTTGGTCACGTTGGAGGACACGCACGGTGAATGACATGAACGAGGCTTTCCGCCGCGACGCGGCGGGCGTGCTTGCGTCGCTGTGCGCGCATTTCGGCATTGCCACCGCGTACAACGATGCCTTCGGCACCCGTCGCGAGGCCACGGCGCAGAGCCTGCTCGCGTTGCTGGCGGAGTTCGGTGTGCGCATCGAGAACGCGGCCGACGCGCACCACGCGCTCGACACCGTGCACCGCGCGCACTGGGCGCAGGCATTGCCGCCGGTGGCGGCGGTGGCCGCGGGCAGCACCGGCTGGCAGGTGCCGCTGCGCGTGCCGCACGCCATGCGCACGCTGCGCTGGCAACTGACCGACGAAGCCGGCCGCACCCAGCAAGGCGAGGCCGATGCCGCGTCGCTGCACGAAACCGCGCGTGCCGAGCGCGACGGCGAGTGGCTGTGCGAACGCGTGCTGCCCATGACGCTGGCGCTCGAGCCTGGCTACCACCGCCTTCACATCGACGGCCTGCCCGGCGAAACGCTGGTGCTGGCCACGCCGGGGCACTGCTACCGCCCGCCCGCAGTGCGCGACGGCGGGCGCGTGTGGGGCCCGGCGGTGCAGCTGTACAGCCTGCGCTCGCCGCGCAACTGGGGCATCGGCGATTTCGGCGACCTCGACGAACTGGTCACACGCATGGCGGCGCAGGGCGCGGACATCGTCGGCCTCAACCCGCTGCATGCGCTGTTCGCGGCCAACCCGGCGCATGCGAGCCCGTACAGCCCGTCGTCGCGCCAGCAGTTGAACGTGCTCTACATCGACGTGGAGGCGGTCGACGGCTTTGCGGAGTGCGAGCCGGCACGCCACTTGGTGCGCTCCGCAGCCTTCCAGGCCAGGCTCGCGGCCCTGCGGGCCGAGCCGCTGGTCGACCTGCCGGGCGTGGCCGCGGCCAAGCACGAGGTGCTGGCGCTGCTGTTCGAGCACTTCCGAGAGGCGCATTTGCCCGAGCTGGGCAAGCCCGACGAAGACGGCCTGGCCTTCCTGGCGTTCGTGGCCGAGGGCGGCGAGGCGCTGCGGCAGCACGCGTTGTTCGAAACCCTGCATGCGCACTTTCTCGCGCTCGATCCCGGCATGTGGGGTTGGCCGGTGTGGCCCGTGGCCTACCGCGACCCCGACTCGGCCGAGGTGATGGCGTTTGCGGTGCAGCATGCGCAACGCCTTCAGTTCCACAAGTTCCTGCAGTGGCAGGCCGCGCGCCAGTTGGCGCAGGCGGCGGCGCGCTGCGAGGCGGTGGGCATGGGCATCGGCCTGTACGTCGACCTGGCGGTGTCGGTGGACCGCGCCGGCTCCGACGCCTGGACCGCGCAGGCCGTGCTTGCGCCCGGCGCCGCCATCGGCGCGCCGCCGGACGAGTTCAACCCCGCCGGCCAGAACTGGGGCCTGCCGCCGCTGCGGCCCGACAGCCTGCGGGCCGACGGCTACCGCTATTTCATCCAGACCCTGCGCGCCGGCATGCGCGGCGCGGGCGCCTTGCGCATCGACCACGTGATGGGGCTCATGCGCCTGTTCTGGATTCCGCCGGGCCGCGGCGCCCACGACGGCGCGTACGTGTACTACCCGCTGGACGAGATGCTGGCCATCGTTGCCATCGAGAGCCACCGCCAGCGCTGCATGGTGGTGGGCGAAGACCTGGGCACGGTGGAAGACGCCGTGCGCGAGGCGCTGGCCAAGGCCGACGTGCTCTCTTACCGCCTGCTGTACTTCGAGAAGTTCGACGGCCAGCATCACGAGCACCACGAAGGCGGCTTCAAGCCGCCCGAGGCCTACCCGCCGGCCGCGCTGGTGGCGGTGAGCACGCACGACCTGGCCACCTTCGCCGGCTGGTGGGCCGGCCACGACCTGCGCGTGCGGCTTGAATTGGGCCTGTTCCCCGACGAGCGGGTGTTCGACAAGCAGCTGCTCGACCGCGCGCAGGAGCGCATCCAGCTGATGCTGGCGGCCGAGCGCGGCGGCCTGCTCAGCCGCGACGAGATCGCCGAGGCGGCCGGGCAGGCGGTGCCGCCCACGCGCGTGGTGGAGGCGGTGCATGCCTACTTGGCGGCCGCGCCGTCGGCGCTGATGATGGTGCAGCTGGAAGACGCGGCGGGCGTCGTGGAGCAGGCCAACATGCCCGGCACGGTGAACGAGCAGCCCAACTGGCGGCGCAAGCTGCCGCTTCCGCTGCGTGCGCTGGCCGAGAGCGAGCGCATGCAGGGCATTGCCGCGCAGCTGCGCGCGGTGCGCCCGGGCCTGCGCGCGCGTGCCGGCGCAGGCGCCGTCGCGCCGCAAGACCTGCAGGCCCGCGTGCCGCGCGCCACCTACCGGCTGCAGTTTCACAAGGACTTCGGTTTCGACGACGCCATTCGCGTGCTGCCGTACCTGGCCGCGCTGGGTGTGAGCCATGTGTACTGCTCGCCGATCCAGCGCGCCCGTGCCGGCAGCATGCACGGCTACGACGTGGTGGCGCATGAAGAGATCAATCCCGAGCTGGGCGGCGAGGAAGGCTTCGAGCGCTTCGTGCAGGCCCTGGAGGCGCACGGCATGGGCCAGCTGCTGGACATGGTGCCCAACCACATGGGCGTGTTCGGCGCCGACAACGAATGGTGGATGGACGTGCTGGAGAACGGCCCGGCCTCGCTGTACGCGCAGCACTTCGACATCGACTGGCAACCGCTGAACGTGGAGCTCACCGGCAAGGTGCTGCTGCCCGTGCTGGGCGGCCACTACGGCGAGGTGCTGGCCAGCGGCGAACTGGTGCTGCACTTCGAGCCCGAGCTCGGCGGCTTGGCGCTCAGGTACTTCGACCACCGGTTTCCGCTGGCGCCCGAGCGCTACCCGACAGTGATGGCGCGCGCGCTCGCGCAGCTGGACGCGTCGGCCGACGACGCCGCCGCGCTCGCCAGCATTGCCGCCGCGTTCGGCCACCTGCCGGGCCGCGATGCCCTCGACCCCGAGCAGCGCGCCGAACGCGCGCGCGACAAGGAGCTGCTGAAGGCCCGCCTGGCGCGGCTCGCGCAGCGGCACCCGTCGGTGCAGCGTGCCCTGGGCGCGGCAGTGGCCGAGCTGAACCTGGCCACGCCCGCCGCGCGCAACGCGCTGCATGCGCTCATCGAAGGTCAGGCCTACCGGCTGGCCTACTGGCGCGTGGCGACGGACGAGATCAACTACCGGCGCTTCTTCGACATCAACGACCTGGCGGCGGTGCGCATGGAGCGCGACGACGTGTTCGAGGCCACGCAGTCCTTCGCGCTCGACCTGGCGGCCGCCGGCAAGGTGGACGGCCTGCGCATCGACCACCCCGACGGCTTGTACGACCCCGCGCGCTACTTCGAGAAGCTGCAGCAGGGCTACGCGCGCCGCGCGGGCCTGGTGCTGCCCGCCCACGATGCGCAGGGCCGCCCGTCGCGCCCGCTCTACGTGGTGGCCGAGAAGATCGCCGCCAACGACGAGGAAGTGCCCGTGGGCTGGCATGTGCACGGCACCACCGGGTACCGTTTTGCCAATGTGGCCAACGGCGTGCTGGTCGACACCGCGGCCGAAGAGACCATCGGCCATGCGTGGCGCCGCTTCACCGGCGAGACGCAGAGCTTTCATGCGCTCTCGCAGACCGGGCGTCGCGAGGTGATGCGCAATGCGCTGTCCTCGGAGCTCAACATGCTGTCGAGCGAGCTGCTGCGCATTGCGCGCGCCGACCGCGCCACGCGCGACTACACGCTCAATGCGCTGCGCCGCGCGCTGGCCGACGTGGCGGCCTGCATGCCGGTGTACCGCACCTACATCATCGACGGGCCGTCCGCGCAGGACGAACGCTTCATCGACGAGGCCATTGCCGGTGCCCGGCGCCAGAGCAGCGATGCCGACCGCTCGGTGTTCGGTTTTCTGCGTCAGGTGCTGCGCGGCCAGGCGGTGGAGGGCGCCTCGGGCGCGCTGGCCGAACGCGTGCGCCGCTTTGCGGTGCGCTTCCAGCAGTTCAGCGCGCCGGTCACGGCCAAGGGCGTGGAAGACACGGCCTTCTACCGCTACTTTCCGCTGAGCTCGCTCAACGAGGTGGGCGGCGAGCCCGACCGCTTCGGCATCGAGGTGGCCGAGTTCCATGCGCTGAGCGCCGACCGCGCGCTGCGCTGGCCGCACACCATGCTAGCCACCTCGACGCACGACAACAAGCGCTCGGAAGACGTGCGCAACCGCATCGACGTGCTGTCCGAAATGCCCAACGAATGGGTGCTGGCGCTGACCCGCTGGCACGGCCTGTGCCGCGACACGCGCCGCAAGCTGGAGGCCGACGACGCGCCTTCGCGCGCCGACGAGTACCTGCTGTACCAGACGCTGCTGGGCACGCTGCCGCCGGGCGGACTCGACGCGGCCACCGCGCCCGCATACGCCGAGCGCATCTGGCAGTACATGCAGAAGGCCGCGCGCGAGGCCAAGCTGCGCACGCGGTGGACCCAGCCCGACGCCGAGTACGAGGCAGCGCTCGAAGGCTATGTGCGCGCCATCGTCTCCAACCTGGAAGCCGGTGCCTGCCTGTCGGACATCCAGCGGCTGGCCGACCGCCTGTCGTGGTTCGGCGCGTGGAACGGGCTCACGCTCACACTGCTGAAGTACGCCTCGCCCGGCGTGCCCGACCTGTACCAGGGCAGCGAGCTGATCGAACTGAGCCTGGTCGACCCCGACAACCGACGGCCGGTGGACTATGCGCTGCGGCAGCGGCAGCTCGACGAGTTGCGCGGCATGGCCGATGCAGCCGAGGGCGCCGATCTGGCAGGGCGCATTCAGGCCTTGGCCGCGGCACCGCACGACGGCCGTTCCAAGCTGTGGTTCATCTGGCGGCTGCTGTCGCTGCGGCGCGCGCAGCCCGAGCTGTTCCGCGAAGGCAGCTACGAGGGTCTCACGGCCGAAGGGCCGATGGCGCGGCACGTTGTGGCCTTCGTGCGGCAGCACGAGTCGCAGGCGATGGTGGTGCTGGCGGGGCGGCTGTTTGTCGGCTTGTGCAAGGGCGACGCCTCGGCGCTGCCGGCATTGCCGCAAGGCGACGCCTGGCAGGACACCACGGTGCAACTGCCGGCGTGGCTTGAAGGCGAGGTGCTCGAGAACCTGCTGACCGGCGAGCGCTTCACGGTGGGGGCCGATGCCCTGGCGCTGTCAGCCGCATTGCGTCATGTGCCGTGGGCCGCGTTCGTCGTGGTGCGCGCCGCGTCATGAATTGCGCCGGTGTTGACGCGATGATTTCCTACGTGGGCGGTGGTGGCATTCACGGATTCTGCGGTGTCCGTTTTTCATTACCTTCCCAGGAGCATTCGATGAAGAAAATTGTCCCCGCACTGTTGGTTGCCGGCCTCATGGCCGCCACGGGCGCCTTTGCCCAGTCGAACCCGCCCGGCGCGGCCGTACCGCCGAACACGCCGGGCGTTGCCACCGGCAAGTCGGACATGGCCGGCGAGGCCCGCAAGGACCGCCGCACCCCCGGCCTGGTGAAGGCTCCGGGCGGTGACGAGTCGAAGACGCCCGAAGGTGGTGCCATCGGCAATGACCGCGCGGCGGCCGCCGGTGAACGCCGTGCCGAGACGCGCGACGAGCGTCGCCCCGGCAAGCCGAAGCCCATGCCCGGCGGCACGCCCAAGTAAATAAGTGAGCTGGCCCGGCTGGCAGGCGGCACGCGCCGCTGTCAGCCGGTGCTGGAAGGAGCGCGGTCGCGGATCGCGCTTTTCAGCGCGCGCTGGCCCGCAGACAGCGCCAGCTCGTAGCTGTCCGCCGCGTCGAAGGCCTCGCCCAGCACGTGCGGGTGCTCGCCTTGGTCGTCGGTTTCGAGCAGTTGCCAGACAAAGGCGCCCGGCAGCTTCTCCTGGATGGTGAGTTCGATGGGATGTGTCATGGTGCCTTCAACATGGCGCGTTTTGCCGCCCATGTCTGTAGGCCTGCGGCGACGATGAGCGTGGCAAGCAAGCTGCCCGCCTTCCTACAGGGGCCCGTACTGCGGGCCGACCCGCATTCAGGTGCTGTCCGCTACGCTGTGGCGCATATGGACCCCAGCGACCTTCACCACACCACCGACCGTTCCACCGAACGCTTCGTGCGGCTGCGCGGCGCGCGCGAGCACAACCTGAAGAACGTGGACGTCGACATCCCGCGCCACGCGCTGGTGGTGTTCACCGGCATCTCGGGCTCCGGCAAGTCTTCATTGGCATTCGGCACGCTGTACGCCGAAGCGCAGCGCCGTTACCTCGAATCGGTCGCGCCATATGCTCGCCGGCTGATCGACCAGGCGGGCGTTCCCGAGTTCGACAGCATCGAGGGCCTGCCGCCGGCCGTGGCGTTGCAGCAGCAGCGCGGCACGCCGAGCGCTCGCTCCTCGGTGGGCAGCGTGACCACGCTGTCGAACCTGCTGCGCATGCTGTATTCGAGGGCGGGCGACTACCCCGCGCGCCAGGCCATGCTGTATGCGGAAGACTTTTCGCCCAACACCGTGCAAGGCGCCTGCCCGGTCTGCCACGGGCTGGGCCGGGTCTTCGAGGTGACGGAGCAGACCATGGTGCCCGACGACTCGCTCAGCATCCGCGAGCGCGCCGTGGCCGCGTGGCCGCCCGCATGGCACGGGCAGAACCTGCGCGACATCCTGGTCACGCTGGGGCATGACGTCGACAAGCCCTGGCGCGAGCTGCCGAAGAAAACCCGCGACTGGATCCTGTTCACCGACGAGCAGCCGACGGTGCCGGTGTATGCCGGCTTCACGCCCGCGGAAACCCGCGCCGCGCTGCGCAGCAAGATGGAGCCGAGCTACCAGGGCACCTTCACCGGTGCGCGCAAATACGTGCTGCACACCTTCGCCACCACGCAGAGCGCGCTCATGAAGAACCGCGTGTCGCGCTTCATGGTCGGCGCACTGTGCCCGTCGTGCAAGGGCAAGCGGCTGAAGAAAGAGGCGCTGTCGGTGCGCGTGGCCGGCCACGACATCGGCGAGATGGCGCAGATGCCGCTGGGCGAACTGTCGCGCGTGCTGGCGCCCCTTGCGGCAGGCCAACTGAAGGGGCAGCCGCAAGAAAAGCGCATCGCCGCGCAGCGCCTCGCGCACGACCTGCTGGAGCGGGTGGGCACGCTGCTCGGCCTGGGGCTGGGCTACCTGTCGCTCGACCGGCGCACGCCCACGCTGTCGCCGGGCGAGCTGCAGCGGCTGCGCCTGGCCACGCAGATTCGTTCCAACCTGTTCGGCGTGGTGTACGTGCTCGACGAACCTTCGGCGGGGCTGCATCCGGCCGACAGCGAGGCGCTGGTCTCGGCGCTCGACATGCTCAAGCGCGCGGGCAATTCGCTCTTCGTGGTGGAACACGACCTGTCGCTGATGCGTCGCGCCGATTGGCTGGTGGACGTGGGGCCCGAGGCGGGCGAGAAGGGCGGCGTGGTGCTGTACAGCGGGCCGCCCGAAGGGTTGCGCGGCGTGCAGGGCTCGCACACGGCGCACTATCTTTTCGGTGAACCCACGCCGCGCCCAACGGCGAACCGCACGCCCACCGGCTGGCTCGAGCTGGCTGGTATCACGCGCAACAACCTGAACGGCCTGGCCGCGAAATTTCCGCTGGGCGTGCTGACGGCGGTCACCGGTGTGTCGGGTTCGGGCAAGTCCAGCCTGGTGACGCAGGCGCTGGTGGAGTTGGTGTCCGCGCACCTGGGCCACGAGCCGCCCGCGGCGGACGAGCCCGACGGCGAGGCCCAGGCCGCGCCGGTGGTGGCTCAGCGCACGGCCGGGCGCATCGTGCAGGGCATGGAGCGCATTCGCCGGCTGGTGCGCGCGGACCAGAAGCCCATCGGCCGCACGCCGCGCTCGAACCTTGCAACCTACACGGGGCTGTTCGACGCGGTGCGCAAGCTGTTCGCGCAGACCAAGGCCGCGCGCACGCGGCACTACGACGCCGGGCGCTTTTCGTTCAACGTGGCCAAGGGGCGTTGCCCGGCCTGCGAGGGCGAGGGCTTCGTCAGTGTGGAGCTGCTCTTCATGCCCAGCGTGTACGCGCCGTGCCCCACCTGCCACGGCTCGCGTTTCAATCCGCAGACGCTGAAGGTGACGCTGCGCGGCAAGACCATTGCCGATGTGCTGGGCATGACGGTGGACGAGGCGCATGCCTTCTTCGAGGCCGACGCCGCCATCGAGCGGCCGTTGCGCCTGCTGCGCGCCATCGGCCTGGGCTACCTGCGGCTGGGGCAGCCCGCCACGGAGCTGTCGGGCGGCGAGGCGCAGCGCATCAAGCTCGCCACCGAACTGCAGCGCGCGCAGCGCGGCGACACGCTCTATGTGCTCGACGAGCCCACCACAGGGCTGCATCCGGCCGACATGGACAAGCTCATGGTGCAGCTGAACGGGCTGGTGGACGCGGGCAACACCGTCATCGTGGTGGAGCACGACATGCGCTGGGTCGCGGCATGCGACTGGGTGATCGACATGGGGCCGGGTGCGGGGGGCGAGGGCGGGCGCATCGTGGCTGCGGGGTCGCCTGCGCAGGTGGCTGCATCGGGTGGGCGCACCGGGCCTTATCTGCGCGAGTGGGTGCCACTCAATCGTCCTCGGTCTTGAACAGGCCGCGGATGTTCAGCCCTGCCAGGCACACCTGCAGCGCAATCAGTGCCCACGCGCTGGTGTGCAGACCCCACGCCACCCAGAGCGCATTGCTCAGCAGGAAGACCCAGAAACCGACATTGCGCTTCGACTTCTCGCGCGACGCGACAAGCCAGGCGGCGACAACCGAAGCGGCAAAGGCCGGCCATTGAATCAGCGAGAGCAGGTCTTCCATGGTGGACGACCGTAGTTCACCGTAAGGGCGGGCCCGGGCGCGTCATTGCCGACGCCCGGCGTGGGCCGTCTCTCACACAGTGGCGTACAGGCGCGGCGCAGATTGAAGGTCGACTTCATAGAAACAAGGACCCGCGCCATGGAAACGCAAACACCCGCCATCGAAGAACGGCTCATCACATTCAGCTACCAGGGGCGGCTCTTCCTGTGCCGCGCGGAGCGGTTGAACGACCAGACCTACCGGCCCGTGGTGGTGTGCCGCGCGCCCACACCCGACGGCGAAGACACGCAATTGCCGAACGACACCGACAACGCGTCGTACGGCTCCGAGGCCGAGGCGCTGCGGCATGCGGAGCAGCAGGCCGTGCGATGGGTGCATGACCGTTCCGGGGACGGGCAGGGGCAGCTGTGAACGGGTGAACAAGCTCGCAACCTCGGGTTGGGGTTGCAACCCGAACGCGCCCTGCCGCCCATCCGGCGCCACCGAAAAGTGCCGGCAATTGCACGGCATTTCGCCGCGCTTGCGGCCGGCACCGAACCAGGTTGACGTCAATACACAACTCAAATTGACGGCAAAGTAATTCATAGGAAGTACATGGCCGCCAAAGTTTTCCTTAACCATTACAAATCGTGACGAAATGCCTTGCTGAGATGTAACTGCCTTTGATAATTGCCCCCGAAATACGCGTCTTGTCACAGATGCGTTGTGAGTTCACAAAAGAATATTCGGGGAGTGTCGGGCATGAACAAGCAGTTGCATCGCGTTGTCTTCAACGCGGCCAGGGGGCTGCGCATGGTGGTCCAGGAGACCGCCAGGAGCACGGGCAAGGGGGCGAGCAAGCCCACTGGCGCAAGCGGTGGTGCGGTGCTCGGCGCTGTGGCTGCGCTGTTGACGGCAGGTGCCGCGCATGCCCAGATCGTCGGCGCACCCAACGTGCCGGGCAACCTGCGCCCGACCGCCTTGGTGGCACCCAACGGCGTGCCACTGATCAATGTGCAGACGCCTTCCGCGGCAGGCGTTTCGCGGAACGTCTACAACCAATTCAACGTCGGCGCGAACGGCGCCATCCTGAACAACAGCCGGGCCAATGTTCAGACGCAATTGGGCGGGTTCATACAGGGCAACCCGTTCATGGCGGGCGGTGCGGCCCGCATCATCGTCAATGAAGTGAACGGCGGCTCGCCGAGCCAATTGCGCGGGTACATCGAGGTCGGCGGCCAACGCGCTGAAGTGATCATCGCGAACCCGGCCGGCATCAGCGTCGATGGCGGCGGCTTCATCAACGCGAGCCGCGCCACCTTGACCACGGGCACGCCGCAGTTCAATGCGATGGGTGGCCTCGACAGCTTTCTGGTGCGCGGCGGCACCATCACCATCGACGGCGCGGGGCTCGACGTCAGCAAGACGGACTACGCGGCCATTTTGGCGCGCGCGGTGCAGGTGAACGCGGGCATCTGGGCGAGCGAACTGAAGGTCGTGGCGGGGGCGAACCAGGTGTCGGCGGATTCGGGGCAGGTCACGCCTGTTGCGGGGACCGGTGCCGTGCCGACGTATGCGCTGGATGTGGCGGCGTTGGGGGGCATGTATGCGAACAAGATCAGCCTGATCGGTACGGAAGCGGGCCTGGGTGTGCGCAATGCGGGGAGCATCGGCGCCGGTGCAGGCGGGCTCGTCGTCACGGCCGCCGGCCGACTCGAGAACATCGGCACGCTGGAAGGCCAGCGCGTCGAATTGAGCACCCCGGGCGACATCGACAACCGCGGCGGCACGATTCGCCAGACCAGCACGACTGGCCTCACCATCACTTCACCGGTCTTGAGCAACACCAATGGTGGCGTGATCGGCGCGGAACCTGTGAGTGCTGGCACAGGCAGTACCGGCACGAGCAGCGGCGGTACTGCGAGCACTGGAGGCACGACTCAACCCGGCGGCAGCGGGACGACGACGCCATCGGCCTCAAGCGGCGACAGCGGCGGCTCAGGCGGCGCTTCCACGCCAGCCACGTACACCCCGCCGGCGCCTGGCGCCATCACTGCAGGCGGCACCCTGTCGAACGACGGTGGCCGCATTTATGCAGGCGGCCCCATCACGCTCAGCACGCCGCAGATCAACAACGCAGGCGGCACGTTGAACGTTGCGACGATGGCGGTCACAGGACCGAACTTCAGCAACGCGGGCGGTACCCTCAACGTCAGCAACAGCTTCAGTGCCAACGTGGGCCGGCTGGACAACAGCGGCGGCAAGCTGAATGCAGGCAGCCTGAGCATCGCCACCAGCGGTGACTTGATCAACGTGGATGGCACGCTCACGAGTGCCACGGATGCCAACCTCACGGTCGGGGGCGAGGCTGACAACACGCGCGGCACCGTCTCTGCAACCGGCTCATTGACGGCCGGCGTTGGCGGTGCGATCCAGAACACCTCCGGCACGCTGGTCTCGAACCAGAACCTCGCGGTCACGGCTCAGTCCCTGAATAACAGCCAGGGGAACATCTCCTCGGCCAACGGCAACGCTCGGCTCAACGTGGGCCAGCAGTTCCTGAATACCGATGGCCATATCGCCAGCGGCGGAACCCTCGCGATCCAGACCGGCAGCCTCGACGGCAGCAAGGGCAACCTTCAAAGCACCGGCGACATGAACGTCACGGCCACGCAGGCCCTGACCTCCACCGGCACCAACGTCGCGGGCGGGAACGCCACGCTCAAGGGCGCTTCCGTCGACGTCTCCGGCAGCCAGACCGGCGCGTCCAACATCGCGATCACTGCCACCGAAGGCAACGTGACCACCAGCGGCGCCACCGTCGCCACCCCTGGCACTCTCGCCATCACCGCCAACGCGCAGCCCGGCCAGACTCTGGTGAACAGCGCCGGCCAGCTTAATGCTGCGCAGTTGCAGATCAACGCCTCGAACATCGCCAATACCAATGGTGGCGAGATCAGCCAGACCGGCACCGGTGCGACCGTCCTCGCCGTCAGCGGCAGCATCGACAACTCGAACAGCCACATTGCCACGAACGGCGAGGACCTGACACTCCAGGCAGCGTCCATCACGAACACAAACGGCAAGATCGATCACGCCGGCACCGGCACGTTGACCATTGCGGGCGGCAGCTTCAACGGCGCGAACGGCAAGATCACCGGCAACGGTGCATTGGCCGTCAATCTCACGGGCGCGTTCAACCAGGACGGCGGCACGACTTACGCTCAACAGATCAACCTGTCGGCCGGCTCCCTGAGCAACCAGAACAGTGGCAGCATCGTGCAGGCCGGCACAAGCACCACGACCCTCAATGTGGGTGGAGCCTTGGTCAACAACGGCGGAACCATCGCGAGCAATGGCGTCATCACCGCCAACGCGGGCTCCATGGCCAATCAGGGCGGCAAGTTCCAGGCAGCGGGCAATTCCGACCTGAACCTCACTGTCGCCGGTCTGCTCGACAACTCCGCAGCAGGCCAGATTCTGGCGGGCGGCAATGCCACCGTTCAGGCAGGCAGCCTCAAGAACGACGCTGGCAATCTGACAGCCGTCGGCAACCTCCATGCAACCATCTCGGGCGCGGCCACGAACGTAGGCGGCACCGTCGCGGCCAACGGCAACACCACGGTCACCGCCGCCAGCCTGGACAACAGCGGGGGAACGACCGCAGCCGTCAACGGCAATTTGGCCGTCACGACCACGGGCACCACGACCAACACTGGCGGCACCCTGCAAGCCGGTGGCATGACTACGCTGAGCAATGGTGGCCTGAGCAGCGCCGGCGGCAAGGTCTTCGGCAACAGCCTGTCCATCGACACGCATGGCAACGCCCTGGACAACAGCGCCAAGGGAACGATAGCCGCAACCACCACCGTCGACGTGAAGTCCGGCGCGCTGAACAACGACACCGGCCTCGTGCAGAGCGGTGGTGTCATGGTCATCGACACGAACGGCCAGGCACTCACCAACACCAACGCATCGGGCTACACCAACGGGCAAGGCGGCATCACGAGTGCCGACACCCTGACGCTCAACGCCGGCGCTGTGAACAGCAGCGCGGGCTTCATCGGCGCCAAGGGGGCCTTCACGGCCAACACGCAGGGCCTGTCGAACACCGCCGGCGGACAGATCATCGGACAGGCCGCGGTCACGATCAACACCAACGGCGCCACCTACGACAACAGCGGCGGCCAGACCCAGGCAGTAGGCGCCCTGGCGATCAATGCCGGCGACATCCAGAACGGAGGCGGTCTGCTGCGCTCCAGCGACACCACGACGCTGAGCGCCGCCACCGTCAACAACGCCAACACCAGCGGCACGAACCAGGGCATCGAGGGCACGAACGTCGCGATCAATGCCACGAACCTTGGGAATCAGACGGGCGTCGTGCGCGCCGCGCAGAACCTCACAGTGACCATCGGCGGGACCGTCGACAACTCCGCAGGCGGTTTGCTCTCGGCCGGCGACACACTCAAGGTGGTCGACCCCAACGCCGCCAATCCGGGTGCCAAGACGCTGAACGTCGTCAACACCGGCGGGTCGTCGATGGTGGCGACCAACAGCCTTCAGATCGACGCGGCGAACTTCAGCAACGATGGAAGTTTCACGTCTGGCAAGGACATGTCCGTCGCACTGACGCAGGACATCGTCAACAACCACGATGTCAGCGTGAGCGGGAATCTGACCTACGGCACCACGGGCCACCTGACCAACAGCGCCAAGCTGCTCGCGGGCAACACGCTCACCGTCGGCGGCAACGTCGTCGAGAACACGGCCACCGGAGAGATGTCGGGGGCGAACACTATCGTCAACGCGGGCACCCTGAACAATCGCGGCCTGGTCGACAGCCAGGGCAATACGCAAGTCAACACGGGAACGCTGAACAACATCGGCACGGGCCGCATCTATGGCAACGCCGTCTCCATCAGCACCGGGACCGTGCTCAACGACACCGAGACCGTGGGCGGCGTCACGACCGCTGCGACCATCGCCTCCCGCGGCGACTTGGACATCGGCGCGACCAACCTCACGAACCGCGAACACGCGCTCATCTTCAGCAGCGGCAACATGGCCATTGGCGGCGCGCTCGATGCGAACCGCAAGGCCACTGGCCAGGGCGGCAGGCTGGACAACCTGAGCGCGGACATCCAGTCGCTGGGCAACATGTCCTTGTCGATGGCCAACGTCAACAACCGCGACGTGCACATCCAGTTAGGCACGCCGACCTCCGTCTCTAGCGTCGCGGTCGGCGTGGCTCCCGTCACGCCCGTGGGCAGCGGCATCGGCCGGACAACCCAGTACACGCTCGCCGAAGTCAATCTCGATCCGGTCAACGGCCTGATCTATCGCAAGGACACCGGCGAGTTGGTGGGCATCGGCGGCTACGGCCTCTGGACCAACAACATCACAACAGTCACGGACACCGCCGTCAACGCCGATCCGGCGCACCTGATCGCAGGCGGCAACATGACAGTCAATGGTCACCTGTACAACCAGGACAGCCAGGTGCTTGCGGGAGGAACGATCACAGCCAACGACTACCAGTCCAGCCAGCTTACTGGCTCGGTCAATGTGTCGGGGCTGGCGAGCGTGATCAACAACCAGGGCCAGGTGCAGGCCACCAACATTCCCATCGTGCTCGCGCCGCTGAGCATCCCGCTGGGCGCCTACAAGTACCAGCAGAACCTTAACGCGACCACGGGCTACAACGCCGGCAGCGCGGCGACGGGGTCGGGCAGTGCAAGTGGCGACGGCGCCAACGGCGCCAACGGCGGTTCACGCACGGGAACCATCGTGGAGATGGCCGCCAATGTGGGGACGGTGGTCGGTACGGGTGGCACGGGCGCCGGAGCATCCGGTGGAAGTAGCGCGGGTAGCGGCCAGACCATCCCGACGGTGGTGCGCACCAGCACGCCGAACCTGAACGTCCCCCAGGCGAGCCTGTTTCGCACGCAGGCCGGGGGCAACTATCTGATCGAGACAGACCCAAGGTTTGCGAACTACCGCAACTGGCTGTCCAGCGACTACCTGCTGAGCAACCTCGGGTTCGATCCGAACAACATTCTCAAGCGCCTGGGCGACGGCTTCTATGAGCAGAAGCTCATCCGGGAGCAGGTCGCTCAACTGACGGGCTACCGGTACCTGGACGGATTCAACAACGACGAGGACCAGTACACCGCGCTGATGAATGCGGGGGTGACCTTTGCGAAACAGTACGGGCTTCGTCCGGGCGTTGCACTGACCGCCGCGCAGATGGCCCAACTCACCAGCGATATCGTCTGGCTGGTCGAGCAGACGGTGACCCTGCCGGATGGCTCCACGCAGAGAGTGCTTGTTCCGCAGGTATATGTGCGGGTGCTACCGGGCGACATAGATGGATCGGGGGCATTGCTGAGTGCAAATGCCACGGTCATCAACAGCACGGGCGATGTGACGAACAAGGGCACCATCGCTGGTCGGACCCTGGTATCGATTACCGCCGACAACGTCAATAACCTTGATGGCGGCCGGATTGCGGGGGGTAGCGTAAGCATCGGCGCGAGCCGCAACATCAACAACATCGGAGCCAGTATCACCGCCAGAGATGCCGCCGTGCTGACGGCCGGGGGAGATATCAACGTGGAAACGACCACGCGATTCCGTGGCACGAGCACCGCCATCGACCGCGTGGCCGGGGTCTATGTCACCAATCCGGGAGGCACCCTGATCGCCTTGGCAGGACACGACGTCAATCTGATCGGTGCGGCCATGGTCAGCGCGGGCTCAGCGACGGTAAGCGCGGCGAACAACATCAACATGGGCACGGTCACCGAGGGATACACGATCTCGTTCGCAAACAAGAACATTGCGGGCATCTCGTCGGAGAGTCGGGAGGTGGGCTCAGTCATTCAGGGTCAGGGCGACGTACATCTTGCGGCCGGCAATGACCTGAACATTCGTGCAGGCGCCGTCGCGAGTGCGGACGGTGTATTACTCGCCACGGCTAAGAACGACATCAATATCACCGCAGGCCAGACGACGAGCAGCGTGGCCGCCGCCACGCAACGGTCGTCCAAATCTCTGTTCAGGAGCAACAGCTCCAGCACCTTGGACAGCACCAGCACCGTGGATGTGCTGTCCAGCAGCCTGAGTGGCAAGACCGTGGCTCTGGTCGCCGGCAACGACATCAATGCGCAGGCTGCTCAACTGAGTTCGCAGGACGCCATGAGCCTATCAGCCGGGCGCGATATCAACCTCACGACCGCCAATCGGACCACTCAAGACTTGCACGCCAGCCAGCAGCGCAGCAGCAGCACGGGGTTGTCCAAGGCCTGGGCCGTTGCCTCCGATGCAGGAGGTCCAGTCGGCGGCTATGGCAATCGCCAGTTCTCGGGGAACAGCGCCAGCGCCGACATAAAGACCCAGGCAGTCGGCACAACCATCTCTGCCGGCAGTCTGCAAACAGCCAGCGGTCGTGATACCACCCTGCAAGCAGCTACCGTCGTGGCCGACGGAAACATCACTATGCTGGCCGGGCGCAACCTCACCATTGAGAGTGCCCAGAACACCGAGCTCAGCAGCAGCTCCTCGGCCAACGGCAAGAGCGGGTTCATCGGTTCCTGGTCGTCACCTGGGCTGGGCAACATCAAGGACTTTGGAGCCCAGGCGACCATCAGTACCACCCAGCAATCCAGTCAGGTGGCCAGTCTCACGGGCAACGTGACCCTGGTGGCTGGCAACGAATACCGGCAGACCGCCAGCAGTGTCCTAGCTGCAGGGCAAGCAGGCCCACAGGTGGGCGGCGATGTGAACATCCTTGCGAAGAACGTCACTATCAACGAGGCGTACAACGTTGAGCAGAGCGTGAGCATGCAGCGCAGTTCCAGCAGCAAGCTGGGTGGCAGCGCCAGCTTCATGGGTGTGAGCACCGACAGCTTGCGCAATGCCAGAAGCACTGTGCGAGCGATGGAAGACACCAGCGGCAATGGCCGTATGCAAGCCTTGGGTGCGCTGAATCTGGCAATGGCGGGCCAGCAAGCCTACGGCGCGGGCAGCACGCTCGCCGGCGCGCTGAGCGGTAGTGGCC
>NNBU01000654.1_pt1 | contig 26124 bp, 25 predicted proteins | sample 1173781 | NCBI WGS metagenome assembly NNBU01 (sample SAMN07173937, study PRJNA388173) | plant metagenome | biome: Plant school; feature: Soil; material: Symbiotic tissue of Blasia pusilla L.; isolation source: symbiotic tissue sample KVJ2 | host: Blasia pusilla | place: Norway: Troms, Kvaloya...
GCCAAGGGCATTCGCCTGAGTCTCGTGGGCTAGGAGAGGAGGATAAGAGGCAGCGACCACTTCGATGACCCCCAAGGCCGCCGCCCCGCAGACCATCCCGGCCGATGTTCTCGCCCGCCTGGAAAACGAAGGGCGCCAGGTGCGCCAGCCATCCGCGCAGCCGGCCAGGAAGGAAGCAACGATCCACCGCCCCATAATCAGACCGGCGCCCTGAAGGCGCCGGTTTTTTCGTTTGTGTCGTTGGAGCGGGGTTCCACTGTGTCCAGCGATCCTGCGATGGGCCCTCATCCGGCTCGCGAAATGGCCCCTGTGATCATCCGTCCCTCACACCCCGCGTATCCGTGGCTCTGCCCCGGCCTCCAGCATCAGTGACGTCATCGCCCAGACCAGCGCGTCCAGCCGGTCCGGCGAGCGCCCGTTCGACAGTCCGTCGGCGCCGAAATCGCACATCTGATCCTCGAGTGCCGGAAACCGCCCGGCATGGACCACCCGCCCCTGCTCGTAGAGCGCCGCCACCGGCTCGGCGCGCAAGAACTTGCCGCGCGTCGCCCGCACCGTCGTCACCGGCAGCCGCGCCTCGATGCCCTCCAGCACGGCGCGCACCATGTCGCCGCCCTGGTTAACCTCGGCCACCACGCGGTCCGCCTCGAACCGCCTGAAGGCAGACACCACCGCCCGCGCCCAGCCTGCCGGCCCGACGCCGTCGACCGAACAATCCGAGAGCACCACCGCCTGGCCGTTTTCCTTCAAGCCGGCCACCACAATGCCGCAGCAGGCATTGGCGCCACCGGCCGGCGGATCGACCGCCACCACGATGCGGCGCAAGGGCTCCGCCAGCTTCACCACGATCTCATCGAGCCGCGCCCGCTTCCACAAGGCGTCCGGCCGGTCCTCGATCAGCTCGCCGTCCAGTTCCTGCCGCCCCAGCCGGGTGCCGCCATAGCGGGCGCTCAGAGCTGCCAAAAATCCCGGCGCCAGTTGCGCCGCATTGGCCGCCGTCGCCATCCTCGTCAGCCGTGTCCCCTCGTCCGCCATCAGCCGCTTCATCAGCGGCACCGGGCGCGGCGTGGTCGTCACCACCTGGCGCGGATCATCCCCCAGCCTGAGTGCAAACTGCAGCATGTCGAACGTCTCGTCGGCATGTTTCCATTTGGCGAGCTCGTCGCACCAGGCGAGATGAAACTGAGGCCCGCGCAGGCTTTCGGGATCTTCGGAGGAAAAGATCTGCGCGATCGCCCCGTTCGGCCAGACCAGCCTGCGCCTTGAAATCTCGACCTCCGGCCGCATCCGCCTTGCAATCCGCGACAGCCCGGAGGCCCCGTCGATCATCACCTCGCGCGCATCGCCCAGCGTTTCCGCCACCAGCGCAATGCGCAGATCCGTCCGCCGTCCGGCCGCCAGCACCTGCGCCTGCACCCATTCGGCGCCTGCCCGCGTCTTGCCCGATCCGCGCCCGCCCAAAATCAGCCAGCTGCGCCATTCTCCCTCAGGCGGCAATTGCTCGGACCTCGCCAGAAGCGGCCAGTCGCGGGCGAGGAAAGCAAGATCGGCCGGCGTCAGGCCGGCGAGATCGAGCGGTCCCCGATCCGGTCCCGGCAGCACCGCCATCCCCTCGCCCGTGCCGATATCGCCCGTGCCCATGTCGCCCGTGTCCATGTCGCCCGAGCCCAGAAACCCGGCCCGCGCCCGCGTCGCCGGTGACATGGCGTCGATGAGCGACACGCTACGCGCTTTCGTCATGCTCATTTGTTCCGCAATCTGACCCAGTCCGTCCGCCGCATCGCCAACGATGCCGAGTGCCGATGCCCGCCCCGTGGCCTGCCGATCCCGCTCCAACCGCCCCAGAGATTTCGGCGTCATCGGCAGTCTCCCCGGCAGCAAGACATTGTCCGTCGATCCCTGACGGCGGGTTGCTCATGCCGAGGTGCCGGCGCCGGTGGGCCACGGCGCATTCCTCCGCCACCGCACCAGGCATTGCAGGGCCGAATGCGGCTTTAAGGCGGCACAAGGGAACGATGCGCCCCGCCGCGCACGCCCTCTCCTCCCACTGTGGGGATCGAGCAAAATCGGAGGCCTGGGCGAGCGTCGGCCGCCTGAACCTCCAATCTCGCAAGGGAATTCGTTCAGTCGCCGCCATCCTGGAAACAGGACCGCATTCGCCCCCCTTGCCTCCACCTCTGTCGCATGCTAACACTGAACCAAATGGTTCACCAATCAGACGCCCGTCTCGATGCCGCCTTTGCGGCACTGTCGGATGCCACGCGCCGTGGCGTGCTCGAAGAGCTCGGCCATGCCGAAGCGTCGATCACGCGGCTCGCCGAGCGCTTCGCGATGACGCCGACGGGCATGAAGAAACATGTGGCGCTGCTGGAAGACGCCGGCCTGGTGACCACCGAAAAGCAGGGCCGCGTGCGGGTCTGCCGTCTGGAGACGAAAGGCCTCGGCGAGGTCGCCGCCTGGATCGAAGGGCGCCGCGCCGTGTGGAATAGCCGCTTTACCGCATTGGACAGCATAATCGAGACCTTCACCCCCAAGGGAGACCTCAGATGAGCAAGCTTGAAACATCGGGTGGCACATCCATCGAGCGCATATCCGACCGGGACCTGATCGTGACCCGGGTCTTTGCCGCCCCGGTGGAGCGCGTCTTCGACGCCTGGACCACCCCTTCCCTGTTCAAGCTCTGGTGGGCGCCGCAATCGATGGGCGTGCCGCTTCTCGCTTGCGAAATGGATGTGCGCGTCGGCGGCAGCTACAGCGTCACCTTCGGCCATGATCCGGCCGAAGCCATGACCTTCTTCGGCACCTATGTCGATGTCGCAGCACCGTCGCGCCTTGCCTGGACCAATGACGAAAGCGGCGAGACGACCGTCACCACGGTCAACTTCTCGGACGATCCCGCCGGCACCCGGCTGGTGCTGCACGAATCCTATGCCACCAAGGAAGCCCTCGACGAAGCCTGCATCGGCATGGAAGGCGCCATGCCCGAACAGTTCCTCCAGCTCGACGCCCTGCTCGCCCGCATGGTCGAGGCCCGCTGAGGCGGGCCACGCCACCCACACGCACGGTGAGCGATCAGTCGGTGGCCGTTACGCCTCGGGCAGCATTTGCGGGTTCCACACCACCTCCCAGACATGCCCGTCCGGGTCCTGGAAATAGCCGGCATAGCCGCCCCAGAAGGTTTCCCCGGCCGGCTTGACGATCACGGCGCCGGCCGCCAGCGCCGCCTGCATGACCGCATCCACCTCTTCGCGCCGGCGCACATTGTGTCCGATCGTGATGGTGGCCGGGCTGACCGGATGCCTGGCGATGCCTGTGTCGTGGGCAATGTCGTCCAGCGCCCAGAGCGCCAGTTTCAGCCCGCCAGAGAGATCGAAAAAAGCGACTGCCCCGTGTTCGAATTCGCGGCCGATGATGCCTTCGGTGGGAAGGCCGAGGCCGCCCTGGTAAAAGCCGACGGCCCGCGCGAGATCGGCGACGCCCAGCGTGATGACGGAAATTCTCGGTTGCATGCAAACACCCTCACTATGGACGCCGGCGGGATGCCGGCGCCTTCATAGTCTTGGGCCGTTGCAGCACAACGGAAGGACCCAATCATTTGGGGGCCGGGCCAACCTTCCCGAACCTAACCTGTTTCAGACACGCAGGAAGCCTAGCCAGCACACCCGCAGTCGTCAACCGCACCAACGCCCCCGCGCCTCACGGCGGTCCCTGTGCTGCGACCGGGCCGGTGCCGCTTTCGCCGGCGGCCGCCAGGAGCCCCTCGGCCAAACCTTCGAGGCTGCCCTCTCCGGTCCCGCCCGCAGTCCCGAGCCGCGCCTGCACGGCCTCTTCGACCCGTGCCGCAATCAGCGCCTCGACCTGCCCGCGCAGCACGGCCGGGTCCGTCTCCTCCAGCCGCCGGTCCTCGGCGTCGACACGGTCGCGCTCCAGCTGGCGCATCAGCGTGTCGATCTTTTCCAGCGTACGGACGATCAGCGCAATCGCGTCGGTCGCCGCCTAGATGTCGGCCCGCGCCAGCTTCGCCTGCGCCTCGTCGGCCCCCTCGACCAGCGCCTCAGCGCTTTCGCGCAGCCGGCGAAACAGGTCGAACTGGGCGCGCATCTCGACGGTGAAATCCGACAGCAGCCGCTCAAACTCCGAGCCCCCACCCGCCGCCTTCACCTCGATGCCCGACATCAGGCCCATGTCGTCTTCCAGTTCCAGCCCCATGACACAGCCTCCGAAACGAAAAAAGGCCCGCGCAAGTGGACCTCAACACCAGTCTCTCGGAGCACCCGAGGCCCCATCGCCACAGCTCTCCGATCATGCAACAAACCTAGCGAAGGACCGTCACGGTGTCAAGGATTATTTTCCTATTCTGGTTCGTTCGGTGCCTCATAGATGGTGCAGCCAACGGCAAAAGTAAGTCAGGACCTTTGCGAATCCCCATAAGGTTTCGGTGCACACGGGCATCAATGTCCAGAATGTTAGCAGGGAAGATGCCACTGACTAAGTACCGAGGCAGTCGTGGATCGGAGTCGTTTATCTGATGCGCAACGCTCCTTAGGGGTAACACAAGCTCTGGTCGTCGGAGTTGCAGCTCTTCGTTCCAGAGCCACTGAAAGACGATCAGGATCTCGTCCTCGAATTCCATTACATCGAGGTGTTGGAGCCGATTGCCGAGCATCACTAAAGCTTTTTCCATTTAGATTTCCTTTGCCTAGAGGTGAGCCTACCAAAGGCTGAAGCTCAGACAAGAGAAACTTAGATGTTCTTAGTCCTACTTATCAGGCCACAAACGGCTGATTTCGCGAGGAATTCACCCCGCCTTCGACCTGTTCCGCCCCGCGCTCTTCGCCTGATACAGCGCCCCATCGGCGCGCGTCACCAGGTCCAGCGGGTCGCGGCCGTCTGCCTCGCCGGCCCCTGCATATCCGGCCGAAACGGTGACGATGGACAGCCCGTCCGGGCGGGCCGGATGGGGTATCTGGAGGTCGCGGATGCTGCGCACCAGCCGGTCAGCCAGAAAGGCGCCGCCGGTCTCGGCATCGGCAGCGAAGACCAGGGTGAATTCCTCGCCGCCATACCGGGCGACAAAACCCTCGTGGCGGCTGGCGAAGCTCTGCAGGGTGGCGGCGATGCGGCGCAGCGCCTCGTCGCCGGCGACATGGCCCAGCCGGTCGTTATAGGCCTTGAAGTGGTCGACATCGACCATCAGCAGCAGCATCACCTCCTGGCGGGCGTGCCAGCCGGCCAGCACCTCTTCCAGGTGCCGTCGGTTGGCAATGCCGGTCAGCGCGTCGGTGCGGGTCAGGTCGCGCAGGTGGTCGCCGATCCGCTCGGCCCGGTCCGCCCGGTTCTGCGCATCATATTGCGCGACATAGGAGAGACAGCGCTGTCGCTCGAAATGCCAGTTGCCATAGAGCGTGAAGAACAGGCCGGTCACCGCCTGCACGGTCAGCGGAAAGACGAGATTGGGGTCAAGTCCCGGCTTGAAGTGAATGACCCACAGCGCCGTCAGGCAGGTGACCCCGGTGAAGACCAGCGCCAGGCGAAACCGCAGCACCAGCAGCATGTTGCCGAAGAGCAGCACCAGCGGCAGCTCGCCCAGCGTATAACTCGCATAAGGCGATTGGGACACGTAAAGCAGATAGAGCGGCAAAAGGCTGGCGACGAACATGCCCTGCAGCAGGATCAGCTCGCGAAAGGCCGGCGGCAGGCGCGGCACCAGCCAGAAAATCGCCAGCGATCCCGGCACCAGCACGAAGAGCCGCATGGCCACGGTAAACGGCTGGATATCCGCCATCAGATAGAGGCTGGTCAGATTGTAGATGTTGTAGACAATCAGGCCGACAATGATCGCGTGCCGCAAATGGCGCACGCGCTCCTGGCCGAAATCGCGCTCATAGGCCCGTTCAATCTCAGGCGGCATGCGCAACAGCCAGTCCAGCCGCCCGTTTGCCCGTCCCAACGCCCGCATCATCATTCCCGCTTCCGCCGGCCGCACCGCGCAACCCCGGCGGAATGATGCGCTCAACATACAAAGATTTCACTAATTTAGCGATACAATTGCATGCTGTCGGTCGCTTGGACGGCGAGATGTGGGCAGAGGGAACTTTGGCATTAGGCAGTCGGCAATCGGCAATCGGCAATCGGCAATCGGCAATCGGCAATCGGCAGAGAGATTTCCGCGACGCTCGATCTTGGCAAGACAGGCCGGTGACCGCTGCCAGTCTGCCGCGCACCCCCGGCAGACTGGCAAATCCCAATCCCTGACTGCCTACATCCTACATCCCACTTCCACCGTCCCTCATCCCACCCGCACCGGCGTATAGCCCGCCTCGCGAATCGCCTGCTCGGCCAGCGCCGCATCGCCCTCGACCACGGCCTTGCGCGCGACAAGGTCGATGGTGACGGCCTGTCCCGGCAGAGCCTCCGCCAGCGCCCTCAACACGGTCTTTTCGCAATGACCGCAGGTCATGTCGTCGATCTTGAAAACCGTCTGTCCGGTCATGCTGTTGTCCTTCCGTGTCTTTATTTTGCCGGCCACGCCAGCCCTGTCTGTGCAGGCTTCCCTGCGACCAGCCTCGGTCGCGGCGAAATGCCCGGTGCCGCGGCCGCCCTCGACCTCGCGGGCGCGCTGTCGGTCCGCCAACAGGGCATCCTCTCCAAAAACCTTTTCCCCTTCTGCACCGTCCCCCGGGGGCAAGGTCAATCCCCGCAGCAGCTTTCGCCTGCCGTTTTGGCGGCGGCCTTCTGCCGCAGCGGCCGCCCCTCGAGATCGGCCAGGATCGGGCAGCTCGGCCGGTCGTCGCCATGGCAACGCTCGGCCAGATGCGCGAGCGTATCGCGCATCGCCTGCATCTCGGCAATCTTCACATCCAGTTCCTCGACATGGGCAAGCGCCAGGGCTTTCACCTGCGCACTCGCCCGCGCCTTGTCGTCCCACAGCTTGAGCAGCCGCTCGGTCTCTTCCAGCGAAAAGCCGAGCTTGCGCGACCGGCGCACGAAGCGCAGCCGGTTGACCGCATCCCCGTCATACACCCGGTAGTTCGAGGTGGTCCGCCCCGCCGGCGCAATCAGCCCGATCTCCTCGTAATAGCGGATCATCTTGGCCGACACGCCCGAGGCATCCGAGGCTTCACCGATCGTCATCGTCATGGTCTTGTCTCCGTCACCTTCACTGTCCGCAACCTGAGCGCATTGCTCAGCACGAACACGCTCGACAGCCCCATGGCGGCCGCCCCCAGCATTGGCGAGAACGTCACGCCGAACAGCGGATAGAGCAGACCTGCTGCGACCGGGATCAGCGCCACGTTGTAGCCGAAGGCCCAGAACAGGTTCTGGCGGATATTGGCCATGACCTTCTCGGACAGCTCGATGGCATGCAGCGCGCCCATCAGGTCGCCGCCGACCAGCACGACGTCGGCGCTTTCGATCGCCACATCCGTGCCGGTGCCGATCGCAATCCCGGCATCGGCCGTGGCGAGCGCCGGCGCATCATTGATGCCGTCGCCGACAAAGGCGACGCGGCTGCCCTTCGCCTGCAGATCCTTGATGGCCTTCACCTTTCCCTCCGGCAAGACCTCGGCGACAACCGCATCGATGCCGGCCTTCTGCGCTACCGCCTTGGCGGTCCGGGCATTGTCGCCGGTCACCATCATGACCTTCAGCCCACGGCGTTTGAGCGCCGCAATCGCCCGCGCACTCGTCTGCTTGATCGGATCGGCCACCGCGATCGCGGCCGCCAGCCTGCCGTCGATCGCCACATAAAGCGGGCTTGCGCCCTCATCGGCGAAACGGCTGATGGCGGCGGTGAGATCGGCGGAAGACATGCCCCCCTCTGCACTGCCGGGCATCTCCCCCACAAGCGGGGAGAGACCGTCTGGCATCACCCCGAGCTTCACCATGAAGCGGTCAGCGCCCGCCGCGATCCGCCGCCCCTCGACCACGCCGGTCACGCCAAACCCTGGCACTGCCTCGACAGTCTCCACGGCAGACAGCACGATCCCCCGCGCCTCCGCCGCGCGCACAATCGCATCCGCCAGCGGGTGCTCCGAGCGCGCCTCAAGGCTCGCGGTCAGCCGCAAGATCTCCGCCTGATCAAACCCCTCGGCCGTGACGATCTCGCGCAACTCGGGTTTTCCAGCGGTGATCGTGCCGGTCTTGTCCATCACCACCCAGTCGATGTGGCTGAGGCTCTGCAGCGCCTCGCCCTTGCGGAAGAGCACGCCAAACTCGGCCGCCCGTCCCGTCCCGACCATGATCGAGGTCGGCGTCGCCAAGCCCATCGCACAAGGGCAGGCGATGATCAGCACGGCCACCGCCGCCACCAGTCCATGAGTGTAGGCGGGTGCGGGTCCCAAGATCAGCCATAGGAAAAAAGTCATACATGCGATGCCGATGACAACAGGCACGAACCAGCTCGTCACTTCATCGACCAGTTTCTGGATCGGCAGTTTTGCCCCTTGCGCCTCGGCCACCATGCGGATGATGCGCGACAGCATCATGTCGGCGCCGACACCGGTTGCCTCGAAGCGGAAGGAGCCGGAGCCGTTGACCGTGCCGCCGATGACGGTGGCGCCCTCCCCCTTCTCGACCGGGATCGGTTCGCCCGAGATCATCGCCTCGTCGACGGCGCTCGATCCATCGATCACCCGGCCATCGACCGGAATGCGCTCGCCCGGACGGACCACGACGACATCACCAAGTTTCACATCGGAGAGCGCCACGTCCCGGGTTTCCCCGCCGCGCTCAACACGGGCGGTCCTGGCCTGCAGGCCGGCCAGCTTGCGGATCGCCGCCCCGGTGCGGCCCTTGGCACGCGCCTCCAAGAGCCGCCCGAGCAGGATCAGCGAGACGATGACGGTGGCGGCTTCAAAATAGACATGGCGGGCCTCGACCGGCAGCAGGCCGGGCGCAAAGGTGGTCACGACGGAATAGAGATAGGCTGCTCCCGTGCCGATTGCGACGAGGGCGTTCATGTCGGGCGAGAGCCGAAAAAGCGCCGGAATCCCCTTGACGTAGAAGCGCCGCCCGGGGCCGACAAGCACGGCGGTTGCGAGCCCAAATTGCAGCAGATACAGCGCGTTGCCGGGGAAGATCTGCATCAGCACATGATGCAGCGGCGGATAGAGATGGGCGCCCATTTCCATCGCGAAGAGCGGCAGCGTCAGCACGAGAGCAATGAGGAAATCACGCTGCAGACCGGCGATCTCCCTCTCGCGCCGCGCCTCGCGACTACCGACAGCAGCACCAGCAGAATGTCCGGCAGCGGATGCGGAATGCGCAGCATTCCCCGATGCGGCGGTAGAGGCTGGCGCATCGCTGATGCTCTCACCGCCCGAAAACCTGACGGCATACCCGACCCTCGCCACAGCGGCCGTCAGCGCCGGCAAGGCTTGGTCCCCGCCCAGCACCGTCACGATCGCCTCGCCGGTCGCCAGATTGACGCTCGCCGTCTCGACCGCGGGCACCGATTTCAGCGCCTTTTCGACCCGCGAGACGCAGGAGGCACAGCTCATGTCCTCGATCTCGAGCACCAGCGTCTCGGCCTTCGCCTCATAACCGGCCTTGTCGATCGCAGCGAGCAGGGCCGCTGCGGAAAAGCCCGGCCCCGGCGTCACCGACAGCGTCTCGGTGGCAAAATTCACCGCGCTTTCAGCCACTCCAGGCACGCATGCCACGGCCTTTTCCACCCGGCGCACACAGGATGCACAGGTCATGCCCTCGACGGGCAAAAGGATCGGTTCGATTGTCGTCTTGGCCACATCGGGCCGGGACTGCATGTTCATCAGCGGTCACCTCCGCCACCATACATGGACCTTCCCATCATGGGAGGGTCAAGGGGTGGGCTGCTGATTTGTTTTTTTGGGGGACCGCAATAGGACGGCCTGTCCACCCTCCCTTGAGGGGGAGGGTCGGAGCGATGCTCCGGGGTGGGGTGATGGACAGGTCGACCGCCATGGCAAATCAGGCCGAACTCGTGGCCCGGTCACCCCCGCCTCTTCCCGGCGACCTCCCCCCTCAGGCGGATGTGGGGTGCTCGGGTCAGCCAAATTTAAGCAAAGCGTGATATTGTGATTAACCGGTTATTTCGACCCTCCTCTGTCGAGACACTGAACGGTTTTCGTCGTAGCGTTTCCTCCCGGAAACCCTGCAATTGCGGTCTTCGCATCCTGCCGAAGACATCGAGACGGAGATCGCCCATGTCCCTGATGCGTGCCTCGTTGTCCTGGCTATCGGCGTTCGGACCGCCTCGCCTCGCGCTGGCAACCGCCATGCTCACCCTGCTCGCGGCCTGCCAGGCACCACCCGCGCCGCCGGAATTGCGGCTGTTCGACCAGTATTCGCTCTCAGAAATCAACGTCGACTATTCCCGGCTCAACCAGCCGCTTCTGGTGTCGGATCTGGAGGGGGAGATCAACCGCGCCGTCTCCGGGCCGTCGGCGCTCAACGGGCTCGGCACGCGGCTTGGGCTCACAAATCAACAAGCCAAGCAGGAGGCGATGCAGAAGGCGATCTCCGCCCATATCACGCCGCATATGCGCGACCAGCTGACACCGCTTTTCAAGGGCACGCGGCCGGCGCGTGCAGAAGTCGTCGTCTATTCCGTCTTCATCCGCAGCCGGCTCAGCCTGCAGCAACTGACCGGCGCCGAGGTTACCATCGACGGGGTAAAGCGGCCGGACACGCCGCAGATCGTCGCCGGGCTTCGCATCATAGACATGCAGACCGGCCAGCCGCTGCAGGAGATCGCGCCGATCACCAAGACCGACGACGGCTCGATCACGGTGGCGAGCAGCGGGCCCAAGGCGCCCGAATACGGCGCCTCCCCCCGGCTCAACAAGCTCGCCTTCGATTTTGCCCGTGAGGCGGCCTATGCGCTGTCGCACGCCGCCCCAGCTGCCGGCTTCGGCCCCGGCTCCGGTGCCGTCCTGGGCCTTGCCCCTGGTGGGAGCGACGTGAAGACGCTGTGGTCCATGCAGAAGGTGGAATGATGGGGGATGCCGCTCTCGATGCGGATTTTACCCGGACCGCGCCGCAGGTGGAGCTGATCCATGCCATCGAGCGGCAGGTCTGGGGCCAGCGGGTATTCCGCATTTATGATCCGGACGGCCATGCGATGGAAGTCGGCGCGCCATTGCCGACGTGGACATCGATCTGCGCTGCCTCGCCCATCCCGGCTTGCCGGTGACCGGTGCCTGATGCAAAATCCCATGCTGTTCGATCGTCGTCCAAGGGAGGGAGGCCATGCTGATCGGGACCTGCCATTGCGGCAAAACGGGCTGGACACTGAGCGGTGATCCGGGGCCGGCAACCGCATGCAATTGCACGCTCTGCCGGCGCTATGGAGCGCTTTGGGCCTATGACTATGAGAGCGAACGGATCGACATCACCGGGGCGCCGTCCTCCTACATGCGGGCCGGGCCGGACAAGTCCTCCCTCGAAATCCTGTTCTGCCAGAGCTGCGGCTGCGTGCTTTCCTGGCGTGCCCTCCGCACCGCTGACGACGGGCGGCGGCGGATCGCCGTCAATCTGAGGCTCGCGCCACCGGACGCGGTGGCCGACCTGCCGATCGACCATTTCGACGGGCTCGACACCTTCGAGGACATGCCGTCGCGCGGCGATTGCGTGCGCGATCTCTGGGCGTGAGCCCCCCACCTGCCCGCACAAGCAAAAGGCCGATCGCGGTGCGACCGGCCTCGGCTGTCAGAGCCCGGCGCGGGCGACAGGTACGTTGTTAAAATTCTTCCCAGCTTCCGCCGCTCTTCACCGCCGCATTGCCATTGAAGGCGTGAGCGACCTTGGCGGTCATCTGGCGGGCCGGAGAGGCTTGCGGACGCGACTGCTGATTGGCGACGGTCGGTGCGCTTCGGGACTGGTGACCGCCCGCCCCGATATTGAACTGGCCGAGCAATTGGAAGAGCAGTTCGGCTTCGCGTGCCAGACTGTGGGCGGCGGCGGTGGTTTCCTCAACCATGGCGGCGTTCTGCTGGGTGCCCTGGTCCATCGAGTTGACCGCGGTGTTGATCTCTTTCAACCCCGTCGCCTGTTCCTTGGACGCCTCGACGATGGCGCCGACATTGCCATCGACCAGAACGACCTGAGCGGCGATATCCTGCAGCGCCTTGCCCGTGGTGCCGACGAGGCTCACACCTTCCTTCACATGGGTATTCGAGGCGGTGATGAGTTCCTTGATTTCCTTGGCCGCCTTGGCGGACCGCTGGGCGAGCTCGCGCACCTCCTGGGCGACGACGGCAAAGCCCTTGCCGCTTTCGCCGGCTCGGGCCGCCTCAACGCCGGCATTCAGTGCCAAGAGGTTGGTCTGGAAGGCAATCTCGTCGATCACACCGACAATGTTGGAAATCTCGGAGGATGATTTCTCGATCCGGCTCATCGCCTCGACGGCTTGACTGACGACATTGCCGGAATGCTCGGCGTTCTGCTTGGTCTGGCGCACCAGTTCTCCGGCCTCCTGGGCACGGTTGCTGCTGTCGCTGACCGTGGTCGTGATCTGTTCCAGGGCTGCGGCCGTCTCCTCAACCGAGGCTGCCTGCTGCTCGGTGCGTTTTGCCAAATCGCTCGAGGCGGTCTGGATCTCCTGAGAGGCGGCAGCGATTGTACCGGCATTCTGCAAAATCGTCTGGAGTGTCGTGCGCAGGCGCGTCGAGGTTTCGTTGAAATCCGTTTTGAGCTTTTCCAGCGACGGCAGAAACGGCGTGGTGATCGACTGCATCATATCACCTTGCGACATCGCCTTCAGGGCGGTGGCGAGGACGTCGATATTGTCGAGGCGGGCGGTCAGATCTGTGGCGATCTTGATGACCTTGGTAACCTTGCCATTCTCGTCGAAGATCGGGTTGTAGGAAGCCTGAAGGAAAATCTGCCGGCCACCCTTGCCGACACGGGTGAATTCGTCCGAGACGAACTGCCCGGCTGCAAGCTCCTTCCAGAAGTTGCGATAGGCGTCGCCACGCACATAATCCGGCGCACAGAAGATCGCGTGGTGTTTGCCCTGAATCTCCGCCAGCGTGTAGCCCATGGTCTTCAGGAAATTCTCGTTGGCGTCGAGGATATCGCCCGTCACCGTGAACTCGATGACGGCCTGCGATCGGTAGACGGCCTGCAGTCGGCCGGCATTTTCCATGCTCTGCCGTCTCTGGTCGGTGATGACGGTGGCGAACTTGATCACCTTGTACACTTTGCCGCCGCGCAGGACCGGGTTGTAGGAAGCCTCGATCCAGACATCCTGGCCAGTCTTGGAAATGCGCTTGTACTGGCGGCGATCGAATTCGCCACGGCCAAGCCGGGCCCAGAATTCCCGGTAGTCCGCCGTCGCGCTTTCCGCGGGATCGACGAAAATCCGGTGATGCTTGCCGGTGATTTCCGATGCCTGATAGCCCAATGCTCGACAGAAAAGTTCGTTTGCCGACAGGATCGTCCCATCCGGCTTGAATTCAATGATTGCTTGCGACTTGCTCATGGCTTCGAGGATGGCTTTTGCATCCGCGCCTGCGCCCAAACCCAACATGGAAACCCCCAACACTGTAGGAAAGATAAAAGGATATGAGGCAACGCGGACCGACCGCGATCGCGACCATGGCCATCCTTCGCATGCACCGGTTTACGGGGGATGAAGAATCTCGCTCAGCTTCGCAATATTATAATAATATTCGAATTTTATTGCATTTTATGTTTCGAATGCACGCTTAGGGACACACTGATGCGGTTTTGAAGCCTAAATCTTCAAATTTTTTGCCGAATGACGGACCGACGGAACGGGCAGCGACTACAACCATTGGTTTTTGTTTTTGATGCATGCCGGATCCCGGTCGGAGATCCGCCAAGCTTTGTGAACCGAACCAAGGCCGGGCGGTCCGTTCTGCGGCGGATGACGTTCTCGAGGGAGCCTTTGGGCGCTGCGCTCAGAGGTTTGATCGGAATGGCCTGGTCGATTTCCGCAATGGGTACCAAGAAGACGAAACAAGGTAGGTGGTGGAGTCCGTCTCAGCCGCCCTCGCCCAGCCGCATCGGCCAGTCGACCACATAATCCTCGAGATCCTCGACATCGAGGCCCTCTTCCGAGATCGTGCGGCCCTTGGCCGAGACGCCGGCCTCGTGCACGGTGCGGGGATCGCCCGAGACCAGCGGGTGCCACCAGTAGAGGTCGCGGCCCTCGTCGACGAGGCGGTAGCCGCAGGTCGGCGGCAGCCACTGGATTTCGGGCAGGCCATCCAGCGTCAGCTGGATGCAGTCGGGCACGGTGTCCTGGCGGTTCTCATAATCCTTGCAGCGACAGGTGTCGCCGTCGAGCAGCTTGCAGGCGACCGAGGTGAAGGCGATCTCGCCGGTTTCCCAGTCTTCCAGCTTGTTGAGACAACAGAGACCGCAGCCGTCACACAGGCTTTCCCATTCGGCATTGCTCATTTCCGCGAGCGTCTTGGTTTTCCAGAAGGGATCGTCGAGCATCATTCATCCAAGGGTCTGAGGCGGGTCGGCGCGGGTCGGGTCTTGTCTATCGGGTCCGGGTCCACGGCCACCACCTGTGCGGCCAGCGTCACAGGGTGTCTCGCGTGCCACGCCCGGGGCCAAAAGCCCGCAGTTGCTCCGCTGGCATGCGACCTGCCCGTGATTATACTTGTTCTTTGGCGGCAAATCGACCATCACTCAGAGAAGATCGATCAGCCCCAAGGTTGCGTGATGGTGCTTTAGCCTTCACGGCGGTCGCGTCAAGTCACAGCAGCAGAAATCGGGCCCGCGATGGCGCGCCCGCATGCATCGGGAAAGCCTAAGGTGTCCGGGGACGATCAACCGAACAACGCAGCCGAGACGGGGCAAACCAAGGGTCCCGAGGCCGGAGCCGGTCCGGGCGGCGACCGCACGCCGGCGAAAAAGCCGAAGCTGAAGCGGCATGTGTTCCTTCGGATCGACAGCTGGCTCGATTCGACCCTGTGGAATGCCGGCTATGATCTCACGGAGGCCTGGGAGGAGATCACCATCTTCTTCCGCCGGTTCCGGGTGCGCGGCTGGAAGAAACTCGGCTTCGAGCTTGCCGGCGAGGCAATGACGCTTGGGACCGCCGGCACGGTGGTGCTGCTGGCGCTCGCCCAGCCGGCCTTCGAGGAGACGAAGAAGGACTGGCACAACCACGACAATTTCGCCGTCACCTTCCTCGACCGCTACGGCAATACGATCGGCCATCGCGGCATCATCCACGAGAATTCCGTGCCGGTCGACGAATTGCCGGACCATCTAGTGAAGGCAGTACTGGCGACGGAAGACCGGCGCTTCTTCGACCATTTCGGCATCGATTTCTTCGGCCTTGCCCGCGCCATGACGGAAAACGCCAAGGCGGGTTCGGTCGTGCAGGGCGGCTCGACGCTGACGCAGCAGCTGGCGAAGAACCTGTTCCTCACCAATGAGCGGTCGATCGAGCGCAAGATCAAGGAAGCCTTCCTGTCGCTGTGGCTCGAGGCAAACCTGTCGAAGAAGGAGATCCTGTCGCTTTATCTCGACCGCGCCTATATGGGCGGCGGCACGTTTGGGGCGGCGGCGGCTTCGCAATTCTATTTCGGCAAGAACATCACCGAGGTGACGCTGGCCGAAGCGGCGATGCTCGCGGGCCTGTTCAAGGCGCCGGCCAAATATGCGCCGCATGTCAACCTGCCGGCGGCGCGTGCGCGGGCCAATGACGTGCTCACCAACATGGTGCAGAGCGGGCTGATGACCGAGGGCCAGGTGGTCGCGGCCCGGCGCAACCCCGCCTCCGTCATCGACCGCGACGAAAAGGAAGCGCCGGACTTCTTCCTCGACTGGGCGTTTGAGGAAGTGCAGCGGCTTGCCGCCAAGTTCAAGGACCATACGCTCGTCGTGCGCACCACTGTTGATCTCGGTCTGCAGCAGGCGGCGGACGAGGCTGTGGCCTCGTCGCTTCGCGAATATGGCGAGAGCTACAATGTCAAGCAGGGCGCGCTCGTGATGATCGAGGCCGGCGGGGCTGTCAGGGCCATGGTCGGCGGGCGGGACTATGGCGAAAGCCAGTTCAACCGCTCGACCAAGGCGCTGCGCCAGCCGGGATCGTCGTTCAAGATGTATACCTATGCGCTCGCCATGGAGAATGGCTATACGCCGCAAAGCGTCGTCACCGACGGGCCGATCTCCTGGGGCAATTGGAGCCCGCAGAATTACGGCCGCAGCTATGCCGGCCGGATCACACTCGAAACGGCGCTGGCGAAATCGATCAACACGATCCCGGTGCGGCTTGCCAAGGAAAAGCTCGGCATCGATGCGATCATGCAGACGGCAAAGGCCATGGGGGTCGAAACGCCCTTGCGCAAAGACGTGACCATTCCGCTCGGCACCTCGGAGGTGACCGTGATGGACCAGGCGACGGCCTATGCTGTCTTGCCGGCCGGCGGTTACCAGTCGCGCCGCCATGGGGTGGCGCAGATCCTCAATTACAATGGCGACGTGCTCTATGATTTCGAGCGCGACACCCCGCCGCCCGAGCGGATCCTGACCGAGCAGGCGGCCGCCTACATGAACCAGATGATGACCAAGATCCCCTATATCGGCACGGCGCGGCGCGCCGCCGTCGACGGGATCCTGACCGGCGGCAAGACCGGCACGACGCAGGCCTATCGCGATGCCTGGTTCGTTGGTTACACCGGCAACTATACGGCTGCCGTCTGGTTCGGCAATGACGACTATACCTCGACCAACAACATGACCGGCGGCTCGCTTCCCGCCATGACCTTCAAGAAGCTGATGGATTATGCCCATCAGGGCATCGACCTGAAGCCGATCATGGGGGTGGACGCGCCGATGCCGGAAAAGGAAGCAAAGCCTGAGGTCGCGAGCGCCACCGATGCCGACGCACTGCCGCCGATGGTGAGGCCCCGCTCGCTGTCGGGACAGTCAACCCGGTTGATCCGCGCGCTCGGCCAGCGGCTGAAGTCGGCCCCGGCGCTTGTCCTGCCGGCCGGACCGAGTGCGCAAGTCATGATCGCCCCCGAAACCACCGGCGCAACCACAAATTAAGACAATCGCAGGTTTTACCCCTTTCTGCGGGAGCCCGCGCAGTTCGCGGCGTGCAGCGTCTGATTCGCGACCTGCCGATGCTTTTCCCCATCCATGACAGCGGTTCGGCGCCCAGGCCGTGTCGCTTTGGCACGATGCGGTCCGCCACCGGTCCGACCCGGCGCATTTTGGCAATAAAGCGTTTACCATCGAGGATGCAAAAGTCCCTGTATTCCCGCGATGGCACAGGTCCTTCACCCCAAATTAAGGGGGTCGCCACTAGGTTGTGCTCGTTTTCGACGTGACGGTTTTTTATTCGGTGATTGGACATCCATGAAGAGATGGCTCGGACTTCCCGCCAAACCGCGCATGAGCGCGGAAGAGTATGCGGCCTTCCTCGAATCCCGGGCCGCCATGCGCAACCGCATGCTGCAGGCCGCCGTGGTCAGCGTTCTCGGTTTCTATCTCTGCTGTTTCCTCTTCGACCTCTGGGTGCTGCGCGATGTAACGCTGATTTCGGCGGTCCTGCGCTTTGGCCTGGTCGTGCCGGTGACCGTCTGGCTGCTCACCTATATCCGTGGCCAGCATCCGGTCGCCCACAAGGAGGCAGCCGCGATCCTCGTGGCGATGCTGGCGCATGTGTGCTGGTGCGTGATCGTCGTGTCGAGCCACAATCCGGCAGTGCTTGGCTACTACTACGCAGCCTGCACCTTCCAGATGGCGATCACCATTGCCGCCGCCTCGCCGTTTCGCCCGAGCCTCAATGCCAGCATCTTCGGCTTCTGCCTCACCTATTCGGTGATCTGGTTCCTCGAAGGCACCAGCCCGACCTATGCCGCCCAGCATCTCTCCGTCTATCTGCCGACCATGGCGATGACCCTGCTCGTCTGTTACCAGCTCGAGGCCGAGGCCATGGCGAGCTATCAGCAGCAGCAGGAAAACGAGGTGCTGAAGCGGGAACTCTCGCGCCAGAACAAAGACTTGGCCCGCCTTTCCGTCACCGATCCGCTGACCCGCCTGTCGAACCGGCGCGGCACCGAGATGGAGCTGCTGCGGCTGACCACGGAGGCGCAAAACGAGGCCGAACACGTCGTTCTGCTGGTTGCCGATGTCGACAACTTTAAGGCCTATAACGACGCCTATGGCCATGGCGCCGGCGACGACTGCCTCAAACGCGTGGCGCGCGCCATGCGCCGGGCCCTGCCGATCGAGGCGCATTTCGCCCGCCATGGCGGCGAGGAATTTCTGGCCATCCTGACCGCGACCGACGCCGAAACCGCAGCCAGCGTTGCCGAAAGCCTGCGCCGCGCCGTGCGCCAGCTCGGCATCGGCCACGATCACACCGGAGATCGCAATCGCCACGTCACCGTCAGCATCGGCGCCTCTTGCGGCGCGGTGCGCTCAAGCGCCGATTATGAACGGCTGCTGGAGGCGGCGGACAGGGCGCTTTATGCGGCCAAGGGGGATGGGCGGAATAGCTGGCGGGTGTTCGAGGGGGATGAGGTGGAGAGGGTTGTGGCGTGAGGGGGGGGGCTATGGTGCCTACGGCTACGGTGTGAGAAGTCGGCCGCAAAGCTCATCCAATCAACATCGTTGCATCTGACCCAAGTCCGGCGTTTCGAGTGCACTAGACTGCTTCCCCCAAACTATGCATGGGACGAGTCGAAGCTTGGTGACGAGATTTTTTAACAGACTCTAGATCCCAGAACTAAAAGATAGATTCTCCTACCTGTCTCATTTGGTCGCGTCTACTAATCTAAGTCTAGAAAATAGAGCAGCTCGCAGGAGGGCGATAACGATACTTATTTGCGGGGATAAATTCGGTTTCTATAAACATCGGCTAGAAAATGTACGCAGTCCGTGCAACAATATGAATCTGAGTATTCGCCTTCATGTCGGCGGCTGGATTGTCCAGGGCGTTCGAGGTGGAGTGCGGCGGCGAGGCGGTGGCGCAGGTCACGGTCTCATCCGCGCAGAATGGGCGGCAACGTACCTCTGCAGTGGTCAGGCCCGACCGTTCCGATGAGATGAAACTAGCCGTAACCCTCTCTGTATCAGGTTCCTGTTTGACGGCTGGACCCATTTATTTCACGGGCCGGGCGGATCCGTCGCGCGAGCGAGCGGCACCCTTGACCCGACACGCAAAAAGGTTAGGATCAAGCATGAGGTGCAACTTATGAGTGCTGAAAGCAAAAACGTGCTAAGCTTGCACGGGCCGGGAGCCTTACGCGTCGCCTGACGCGCGGGTTCATCGGGTTGGCATTCGCCTTCATGTCGGCGGCTGGATTCTCCAGGGCGTTCGAGGTGGAGTGCGGCGGCGAGGCGGTGGCGCAGGTCACGGTCTCATCCGCGCAGAATGGGCGGCAACGTACCTCTGCAGTGGTCAGCGCCTGTCGGATGGGTGGGCTCACAAACAGGACCCTAAGGACTTTGAAATCGCCCTCAAGCCTAATGAAATACGTGCAGAGCAAGGCTACACTCCATAAAGCATGGCGCGTAATCCAAGAAAATGCTCTGACGTCCACGTCGCTTGATGTGAGGGCTGAGGTCGACGAATTCGCAGCCGATCCGCAAAAGAACATCAACATACTGAGTGGTAAGTTATCCGCTGGCAGCTACCGTTTTCCCGAAGCAAAGGGCATCCCGGTAAACAAGAAGAACCCGGACGGTAGCCAGAGTGCCAAGTTTCGCCCCTTGGTGCTTGCATCGCTGCGTTCGCGCATCGTTCAACGTGCGGTGCTTGAGGCACTTGAAACGGTTTCTGCGCTCAGACCGTATTTTCACAATCCGAACAGCTTCGGAGGGATCAAGAAGCAAAAGGATGGCCTCGCAGCAGTGCCCGCTGCGATTCAAGCGGTACTTACAGCGATCGACATTGGTGCCACTCATGTCGCATTTGCGGACATCCGTGCCTTTTTCACCAGAATACCCAAGCCTCACGTGACAGCAATTATTGCCAACGTTACGGCAGATTCCACCTTTATGGCTCTGTTTGAGGATGCCATCCGTCTGGAATTGTCGAACATGGCCGAGCTCAAGGAAAAGGCGCAGGCTTTCCCAATAGAGGCTATCGGGGTAGCTCAGGGCAACTCTCTATCACCTCTGCTAGGAAATATTCTGCTTCACGATTTTGATCGCCTCATGAATGAGGGTGATTGTATGTGTGTCCGCTATATTGACGACTTCATCATCTTGGGGCCTTCGGCAGCCGCCGTCAAAGCTCGAATGAGGCTGGCTATACGCATCCTTGCAGAGTTCGACATGGATCTGTCTGAGGAAAAGTCCACCACGGCTCCTCTGCTGGTTTCCGAAAAATTCGACTGGCTCGGTATCGAGTTCAACAACGGTTTCATTCGGCCTTCATCCAAGGCTATCGCCAAACTTGAGTTGAATATTCAGAAGCGTTTCAGCGAAAGTGCTAAGGGCATGCGCGACGCGAAAAAAGGCGAACCCGTACCCCGGAAACACTCACTCGTAGCAACCCTAAACAGAACTGACAGCATCATTCGCGGGTGGGGTAAGCACTACCGGTTTTGCAATGATGACGCTCTATTTGCCCGAATCGACGCCAAAATGTCCGACCTAGTAGGGGCCTTCCTTGGTGAGTACCGAAACATCAAGGCTCGACGCGACCCCATGGATGCGGCGTCGCTACTGGGGATCGATGAGCTTTCTAGGCAAGAGCGCAAGCCGCTGATTTGGCCTTCCAAGAAACGTTAATTTGAGAGCGCCCACACTTCGCACCTCCAGCCACGCTGAAAACGCAGGTTGCAGACGAAGTGCGCCAGCCATATTAAAGACCCACCTGCCGGTTCCGCACTTACAAGCAGACTATCTTCGTTCCACCCAAAGCGTCAGATTTTGGACGAGTGGCTGCTTCTGAGAAGTTTAACAATAGGCTAAACGTCGTAATTGAAGGCGCAAGGGTGCCTTTACCCGCTCCACGCCTCCTGCGCACCACCCCCCCTCACGACACCGCCACCGGCTTCGACCGCATCCGCATCGCCGTTGCCGGATCCGCCCGCCGGCAGAGCCTGGGCGGCAAACCCTTCATAATCAGTTCGGCATCGGCGACCGCCATCGAGCCCAGCGCATAGAAGGCGTCGCGGGTGCCGCCGGTGCGGTGGGCGGAGAGGAGGATATTGGGGGCGTTCCGAATGGGGTCGTCGGCTGGGACGGGTTCTTCGGGGAAGACGTCGGTTGCGACCTTGATATGGCCGGAGGCCGCCGCCTCGATCATGGCCGGAAAATCGACCACGGCGGCGCGGCTCATCAGGAGGAAGGCGGCGCCGCGTTTCATCCGGGCGAATTCTCGCGCGCCGATGAAGCCCTCGTTTTCGCTGGTGACGCTGGCGAAGACGCAGACGACCTGGCTTTGCTCCAACACCTCGTCGAGCGTTGCGGGCTCACAGTCCTCTCGCGTGATGATTTCGCTGGGCAGCCAGGGATCGAAGACGCGGACCCTGTTTTTGAACGGGCGGATGAGATCGCGGAACGCCTGGCCGAGATCACCGAACCCGATCAGGCCGACGGGGGCGCCGGCGAAGCGGAAGGTGTCTGTATTGCCTTCGAGGCCATAACGCTCGGAGCCCGCGCGGAAAGCGCGGTCGGCGGCGGTGATGCCGCGCGCCAGATCGAGCGCCATGGCGAGCGCTGCTTCGGCCACCGGCGCGGCGAAGGCCGAGGCCGGCGTGATGACCCAGATGCCGCGCTCGACGCAGGCCTGGTAATCGATATTGGGCAGGAAATTGGATTCGACGTTGATGATGGCCTTGAGCTTCGGCGCCCTGTCGAGACGCTCCTTCGGCATGTCGGTCTGGCCGAAGATCAACACTGTGTCGGGCAGATGGCGCTCGACCTCTTCCACCGACATGGGGCGGTCTTCCGAGACAATCACCTCGCCCAGCGCCTCCAACCGCGCCCGGACGGAGGGTTCCATGATCAGATCGAGTGTCCTCGGCAGCGGATCGACCAGAATGATATTGCGGCTCATCTCTTCCTCCCTCGAGAATCGCAGATGGGCTTAAGCTTAGCGCGAAATGCGGCCAGGTGGAGAGGATTGGCGCGGGCGTGGCGAATAGCATCGCGGATGCTCGTTCTCTTCAACGGCAGCGAGCGCAGGTAATATCAGCGCCGCCTCATCAACGGAGGCGGCGCTGTCTTCGGGCGTCATGCAATCGGGGCTCCGACGAGATCGATGGCGTGGGCGCTGCAGATGCGGGCGAGTGCCTGCTGCTGTTCGGGCGTCGGCGGCAGTTGCTCCGGCAATGCGTCGGTTGCGGCCGGGCGGGCTGCGGCGCGGACCATATCCTCGAAGGGGCCATTGGTGATGGTGAGGCAGCGGCCATACTCCGACAAGACGCGGAAACCGTGAACGCAGTCCTTCGGCAGATGAATGGTGTCGCCGACGCCGGCTTCGATGACATCATCATCGCGGCGGAAGCGGAAGCGGCCTTCGAGGATGAAGAAGGTTTCGCTTTCCTGATGGTGCACATGCAAAGGCGGGGCAAAATCCCTGGCCATGCGGTGTTCGATGATGGACAGGCCTTCGGCATTGTCGGACTGCTTCAGGTGGACGAGGAGCTGGGCGCTCATGAACCAGAGGTTCTCGGGTGTCGCGGTCATGGGTTTTCCTTTCATTCGTTGATCTGCGTGACTGCCACGCGGTTGGGATTGGCTTTTTCTGGATGGGCTCATTCAAAATCGGGGCCGGAGAAGGTGAAGCGCCTCTTGCACCACGGGAGGACGCGTTCGTGCCCCCTGCCCCGCGGCGAACTGTTCTCCAGGGGCAAGACCCTGCCGAGGTCGTGATCGGCAAAGGTGCCGACGCGACGGAGGCAGGCTGCATGCGGGCGCGATCGTGCGATCGCCAGGACGACTAGCGCCTTCACTGTTGTTCTCCGAAACCAGATTTTGATGCGCCCTATGTATCAAGGAGGCCTAAAATGATAAGACCGATCATCGAGCATCATTATCTGGAAGATTGCCCATGAAGTCGCTGGATCCCCTGGAAGGCGTTGCCGCCTTCATGACCGTCGCGAAACATCTGAGTTTCACCAAGGCGGCCGAAGATCTCAGGATGTCGCGTGCCACTGTCAGCGCCCAAGTTCAGGCGCTTGAGGGCAAACTCGGGGTGCGGCTTCTGCATCGCTCGACCCGCAGCGTCGTCTTGACGGAGGCTGGAACGGCCTATTTCCAGTCCCTGACCGGCATTCTTCCGCAGATCCGCGAAGCGGAGCGGGCGGCACTCAGCTATCAGGAGGAGGTTGTCGGCCGGTTGAAGATGACCGTGCCGCCCGAATTCGCGCAGCTGCATATGGGCCCGATCATTGCGGAGTTCCTCAAGCGCAACCCTTCGGTTTCGATCGACGTCACGTTTTCACACCGGGCGGTCAATCTGATCGAGGAAGGCTTTGATCTGGCCATTCGCGGGACCATCGTGCTGGAGCCCAATCTCATCACCCGCCATCTCGGCGATTCACCGCTCGTCATCTGTGCGGCTCCGGACTATCTCGAACGGCATGGCGCGCCCGCCGAGCCCACCGAGCTTGCAAACCATGCCTGCCTGCACTTTTCCGGCCTGCGCTGGGGCAATGTCTGGGTTCTCAGCAAGGACGGACAGACGCTGCGTGTCCCGATCGTGCCGCGTTATCTTGCCAATGACGGCCTGACGCTTCGGGATGTGGCCTTGGGCGGCGCCGGGTTGACGCTGTTGCCGATGTTCGAGATCGGCCCGGAGATCCGGGACGGGCGTCTGGTGCGCGTGCTCGATGGCTGGCAGATCGGCTCGGTTCCCATTCATGCGGTCTATCCCGCCAACAAGAACATCGCCTCCAAGGTCCGGCGTTTTACCGACTTCCTGGCGAAGAACCTGCCGAAGGACGCCTATGGGCAGTGAAGCTCTTGCCCGGCGCTCGATTGCGCGCCGGGAGCGACGGTGCCGTCTGTCGCGTGGCTTTTACGCAGCCACGGCTTTCAGGGGCTTTGCGGTTGTCAGAAGCGGCGCGGCAAGCAGATAGAGGGCGGCGCCCACCAGCCAGACGGTGCCGATGAAGAGGTCCCTGGTGGAAAAGAACACGGCCGTGGTCAGCACCGGCCCGACGATGCCGGCAAGGCTCATCAGGCTTGCCAGCACGCCCTGCAACTGGCCCTGCTCATCATCGCTGACGCGGCTCGTCACCAGGGATTGCAAGGCCGGCATGGCAACGCCGCCGAGCGCAAACAGGGGGGCGACCGCATAGCCCATCCAGCTCTCGCTGGCGAAGGCCATCAGCACATAGGCCAGCATGTCGAAGGCAATGCCGATCATCAGGGTGCCGAGATCACCGAAGCGGCGCGACAGCGGCCCGACGAGCAAGGCCTGTACCAGGGCGCCGCAGACGCCGAAGACCGAGAAGGACAGGCCCATCTGCACAGTGTCCCAACCGAAACGTTCGGCGCCGTAGAGGACCCAGATCGTTCCGGGAATGGCGGCCACAAGACCGAAGACGACGGAGATGGTGACCAGCGGCAGCAGCGCCTTGAAATTCCACAGCCAGACCAGCGGCGCCAGCGGATTGAGTTCCTTCAACGCAAAGGCGCCGGGGCTGGGCTTGCGGCTTTCGGGCAGGACAAACAGCGCCAGCAGCAGGTTGAGACCATTGAACAGGGCGGCGGCCAGGAAGGGCGCGCGCAGCCAGAAGGCGCCGAGAACGCCGCCGATGACAGGGCCGATGATGAAACCGAGGCTCATCACGGCCCCCACCGTGCCAAAACGCTGGGCCCGCATCTCCGTCGGGGTGATGTCGGTGATATAAGCGCTTGCCACCGCCATGTTGGCGCTGGTGATGCCGGCGATCGCACGGCCTGCTACCAGCACCCAGCCGAGCGGGGACAATGCCATGACGAGATAATCAATGAGGGCGCCGGCCAGGGAGAGCAGCAGCACCGGGCGTCGGCCGAAGCGATCGCTGAGCGCACCGAGGATCGGCGAGAAGACAAACTGCATGACGGCATAAACGGCCAGCAGGACGCCATAGAGCAGCCCTATGTCACGGCTGCCGGTCACCTCGGCGAGCAGGTCCGGCAGGATGGGAAAGATCAGGCCCGCGCCGATGGCGTCGAGGGCAATGGTGGCGAGAATGACGATGAGGGCCTTGTTCATGGCGGGGTCTCTAGATAACCTTATCAGCGATAAATCTATCACTGATAAGCGCCCTTATCGGTGATAAGTCAAGAGAGGATCCTTCATGGCTATCGGACGCGACCGCATTGTCGACGAGGCCTTGCGGCTTTTGGACGAGGTAGGGATCGACAAGCTGTCGACCCGCAAGCTCGCCGAACGGCTGGGTGTGCAGCAGCCGGCGCTCTACTGGCATTTCCGCAACAAGTCGGAACTGCTCGACGCGATCAATTCGGAAATGCTGCTGCGCTATCACGACGATCGCCTGCCCAAACCCGGTCAGGACTGGGTGACGTTTACGCTCGCCAATGCCCGCAGCATTCGCAAGACGCTCAACAGCGTGCGCGACGGCGCCCGGCTGACCGCCGGCACCCGGCCGTCGGTCGCCGAATTCGCCGATGCGGAAAAGGTCTTGCAGCTCTACGTCGATACGGGATTTTCCGCCGAGGAGGCGTTCGGGATCGCCATCTGCGTCACCCGCTATGTGGTCGGCTACGTGCTGGAAGAACAGGGCGAGCGCGAGCGCCAGCTGATCGACCAGAGCACGCCCCACACCGCGCCCAAGACCGACTTTACGGCAGACGTGGCGCCGTTTCCGCTGCTGGCACAAGCGCTCGAGCCCTTCCAGACGGAAGGCACGGTCAATACGGAAGCCGTGTTCGAGAGCGGATTACGGTATCTGATTGCCGGCATGGAAGAGCGATTGCGGGAAAAGCGGGCGGGATGAACGGGCGGAATCGGACGCGGGTCGATCAGAGGATCCGCTTCCGGCTCGAGGCGGACACCGATGCCCAGCTCTACGCGGCGTTTCTCCACATGGCAGCGGGACGCGCTGGCCTGATCAAGAATGAATCGCCGGTGCGGTTTCAATCCCCTGAACGCAAGGTACGGCGATACTTCGAATACTCCAACGTTGTGCATTGCTGGAAAAGCTCGTGCTCGATATCGACGCAATATCCAGC
>NNBU01000154.1_pt1 | contig 26013 bp, 20 predicted proteins | sample 1173781 | NCBI WGS metagenome assembly NNBU01 (sample SAMN07173937, study PRJNA388173) | plant metagenome | biome: Plant school; feature: Soil; material: Symbiotic tissue of Blasia pusilla L.; isolation source: symbiotic tissue sample KVJ2 | host: Blasia pusilla | place: Norway: Troms, Kvaloya...
ATGAACCGCGTCGGCTCAGTTAAAATTGCCCTAGAACAAGCTGGAGAAAAAGCCAAAGGTGCAATTCTCGCCAGTGATGGATTCTTCCCCTTCGATGATTCAGTCAGAACAGCCGCAGCCGCAGGAATTACAGCCATTGTTCAACCAGGGGGAAGTTTGCGCGATAAAGATTCAATCAAAGCTGCTAACGAACTGGGTTTGCTGATGGTCTTAACTGGTGTACGTCACTTTTTACACTAAATTAAGCTAAAAAACATCTAATTTGCATAATCGAATTAAATACAACTCTTGTGGGATAGGCATCTTGCCCGTCCAGTATATGCAATTTAAATGTGGAACAGCTTACAACAAAAGTGCAAGTTGATACAACAAAGGTGTAAGTCAAAATACTTATGTGTACACCGTAGCTCCTGCGAAGAGAGGGAAAATTTTATCCCTACAATGCCAAACAATTAATCCCACCAAAAAAACAAGTCGTCACTTGAGCGGAGACTCTCAGCTAACTGCTCCACCGAACCACAGCCTTGATCTACAATATCAGAACAAAAATCATACATGCGATCGGCAAGTCCTTCACGGTCTTCGATGGGGGTGAGGAAACGACCTTCAAGAGTATCATGAGCAACTAGAGTCAAAATAAAAGGTTGCACTGCTTCAAGTTCTCGTAGCCATTCCACAACATAACCAGGGCCGATTCCGTAGTTACAACCATTTGTTTGATGTAACGCAATCACATCATATTTATTTGTGGTTGGCAAAATGCAAAGTTGTTTCGGCCCTTCTGCGTCGTGGTAATGGTCTGGCTCGTAGACAAAACAACCTCGTTGTAAAAACTGTTGTTGTAAATCTTCGGTTTTAATATCACTTCGGTGTTTGCTGTTCACATGAACTTTAAACCAGCCGGGAATATCATACATAGGTACTGGCTGACTGCCACAAATCTCACCTAAATCTGCAACTGCTTTTTGATATTTAGGGTTCTCGGCAGCTTGGGAAAAGTCTGGACGGGGTAGTTCTACTCCCCAGCGTTTATCGTTGTCGCTGTCGTTTTTTTCATCATCTTCATCTTGTTCATCCCATCGTCGTTTTTCAACACCATACTCAATCAGCATTTCTATGACATTTTGACGATCAAATAAATCTGCCAAAGTCATTGTAGTGTCACCATCTTTGGAAACGGCATTGACATCAGCACCCCGTTCAATCAGCATTTGAATTAGCTCTAAATGTTCTTCCTTTTGCACTGCCTCCATTAAAGGAGTGTGATCTTCATTATTTTTAGCGTAGGCGTAGCCCGTCGTAGACATCGCTATTCAACTACCATTAGCCCAAAAGTTTTAATACTAGCCTGCTACAAAGCGAAGTGCGGAATATGGGCTAGAAGTGAATGGCACTAAGATAACGGCAAATCCATTGTTTATAAGGCTTTTGAGTGTGGGGAGTGTGGGGAGTGTGGGGGGAAAGAGAATTTATGCTTTTCCCTCTTCCCACCCCTCCCACACCTCCCACACCCACTCTAGGCAAAGGTTTTACCTTTTCTTAGTGCCATTCGGCTAGAAGTATTTCAGCAGTAAGACGCGCAGTTTCTTGTTTAGGATACCGACATAAAGACCAGTCAAGGATAAGGCAAAACCGAGAGTCAATACGTTTGGTTAGGCGTATTGACTGATATTAGGACTTACGCACGGGTAACGGAAAACGAACCACAGAGGGCGCAGAGGTCACGGAGGAATGAGAGTTTGAGAGGGTTTTTGCGTAAGTCCTATGATAACTGAGTTTTGGGCAAACTATGCTTGCAAGACAAAATCAGATGCGGTAAGAGTTGGCGCACCAGTTAGAGTCGCAAATAAACCACCACTGCCAAAACCAGGGGTGCTGCCATTCTGGTTATAAAATAACTGCCCACTCAAAGGATTGTAGACAATTATCGCCGTGCTAGCCCCCGCTAAATTGGTGACTTGAAAATCATTGGTATTACTCAAACCTGTTCCCGCAACAGAAGCGATCGCACCAAAGGTAGTCTTATCCAGTACAATCTTGTCACCTTTAGAACCGTTGAAATCAGTAATAGTATCAATACCAACAGCAGTGGCAGTAAACTCAGCATTGGTGTTGTAAAGGAATTTGTCAGCACCGACACCACCAATGAGAACATCATTGCCTCTGCCACCCACAAGAGTATCATTGCCTTGTCCACCGATGAGAATATCATCGCCTGCACCGCCCCGCAAGAGGTCATCACCACTATTACCATTAATGATGTCGTTACCTCCTTGAGCATTAATTACATCATTGGAGTTATCAAAACCCGCGACATTATTATTAAGTTCATTGAGGAAGGTGACAGTGTTCTTGTTAAAGAGATTAGTTTGAGTGGAGTTGGCATTGAAGACATCAAAACTGTCAGTTACACTGGTTTGTCCATCAAACAGGGTATTACCAATAGCTGGTCGTGAACCATTTGCTGGCAAATTCTCCAGATTTTCTAATTGGAAATTTTGCAGAGTAGCTTTGGTAGAAGCCGCATCCCCAAAGCTGAGTTCTAAGTTATTACCATTTTGAGTTAATTGCAGATTTCGGGCAGTTAAACCACTACCAATAAATTGCAACGTATCCAGTTGGCTAATCACTGCTGCGGATGGATTTGAGCCAATGCCTGTTCCAGCAAAATCGGTGATGATGTCATTGCCATCACCAAGGCGGAAGACAAAAGTATCATTCCCATTGCCACCGGAGATGTTATCGTTGCCGCGATCGCCAGCAATCGTATCATTACCATTGCTACCAAGCAACAGGTCATTGCCATTGCCACCGGAGATGTTGTCATTGCCGCCATTACCAGCAATTGTGTCATTGCCCCGATTGCCAGAGATGTTATCGTTGCCGTCACCAGCAGAGATATTATCGTTGCCATTATTGCCAATGATGTTACCACCAATAGCGATCGCAACCCCAGCAGTACTAGTCAGGCTACCATCGCTGATTGTGTAATTGAAATTGGCATTACCACTAAACCCAGTAGTTGGGGTAAAGACGATGAAATCATCTGCCGAGTTGTCCTGAGTGCCGTTATCATTCAGCACAGCAGTACCGTTGGTTGCACCACTAACCCCAGTAATGCTGAGGTTACTGCTATCGGTGTCAGTATCATTAGCCAGCAGATTACTAGCTGGGATACTTAGTGGAGTATTGAAGGCAGTAGTCAGATTATCATTTACTGCCAAAGGTGCATCGTTGACGGGTTTGACATTGAGGTTGAAAGTATTAGTAATGGTACCGCCATTGCCGTCAGCGACAGTGAAAGTGAAGCTGTCAGTGCCGTTGAAGTTGGCATTGGGGGTGTAGATGAAGAAGTCGTCGCTGGGGTTGTCTGGAGTGTTGTTATCGTTAAGTGTCAGTGTGCCGTTAGTGGGGTTGGTGAAATCGCTAATAGTTAAAGTATCGCCATCGATATCTGTGTATCTACGGATGATATTGCTAGCAAGGATGTTAACGGTGGTATCTTCGTTAGTGGTAGCGGCAGTCTGAAAGCCAAACACTACATAGCTTGACCCTGCATTATCGACACCTGATGCTCCGATAATCAGGTCATCGAAGCCGTCGTTGTTGATATCCCCCGCACTGCTGACAGAACGGCCTGAATTGTCATCCAAATCAATACCGTTAATCACAAAGCCATTGCTACCATTGAGGGACGAGAGATTGAAGCTAGCTCCAAAGCCACTATTGCTGCCAAACACCACGTAGCTCTCTCCTGCATCAGACTGACTGTTGGGGTCGGCACGAAATGCACCGATAATCAGGTCATCGAAGCCGTCGCCGTTGATGTCCCCCGCACTGCTGACAGAACTACCTGAGTAATCACCCGAATCAATGCCGTTAATTACAAAGCCGTTGCTGCCATTGAGGGATGAGAGGTTTAAATCAGAACCGAAACCACTATTGCGGCCAAAGACCACGTAGCTCTCCCCTCCACTATACTGACCGTTGCGATCGGCATTACTTGCTCCGATAATCAGGTCATCAATGCCGTCGCCGTTGATATCCCCTGCACTGCTAACAGAATTACCTGAGTAGTCATATACATCAATGCCGTTAATCGTGAAGCCGTTGCTGCCATTGAGCGACAAGAGATTTAAGCTAGCTTCAAAGCCACTATTGCTGCCAAACACTACGTAGCTCTCCCCTGCATTACGCTGACCATTGGGGTCGGCACCTTTTGCCCCGATAATCAGGTCATCGAAGCCATCGCCATTGATATCCCCCGCACTGCTGACAGAACCGCCTGAGCTGTTACCCGAATCAATGCCGTTAATTGCAAAGCCGTTGCTGCCATTGAGGGACGAGAGGTTAAAGCTAGCTCCAAAATCACTATTGCTGCCAAAGACCACGTAGCTCTCCCCTGCACTATACCGACCGTTGGGGTCGGCACCTTCTGCCCCGATAATCAGGTCGTCGAAGCCGTCGCCGTTGATGTCCCCCGCACTGCTGACAGAATTGCCTGACTCATCAAACGAATCAATGCCGATGATTGCAAAGCCGTTACTGCCATTGAGGGACGAGAGGTTGAAGCTAGCTCCAAAACCATTATTGCTGCCAAAGACCACGTAGCTCTCCCCTGCACTATACCGACCGTTGGGGTCGGCACCTTCTGCCCCGATAATGAGGTCATCGAAGCCGTCGCCGTTGATATCCCCCGCACTACTGACAGAAATGCCTAAGAAGTCACCCACATCAATGGCGTTAATTACAAAGCCGTTGCTGCCATTGAGGGACGAGAGGTTGAAGCTAGCTCCAAAGCCATTATTGCTGCCAAAGACCACGTAGCTTTCCCCTGCACCATACAGATTATACTGACCGTTGGGGTCGGCACCTGGTGCCCCAATAATTAGGTCGTTGATGCCGTCGCCGTTAATGTCCCCCGCACTGCTGACAGAATTGCCTGAATTGTCACCTGAATCAATACCGTTAATCACAAAGCCGTTGCTGCCATTGAAGGACGATGGGTTAAAAACTGAAGTAACCTGAGGTGCGTCATTGACTCCGTTAATGGTCAAGTTAACGCTAGCTGTATTAGTCAAGCTGCCATTGTTGGTGGTGTATGTAAAGCTGTCAGTGCCGCTTTCACCAATAGCCAAAACCTCAAATGAAGCATTCGGGTCGTAGGTCAAGCTGCCATCAGCATTAAGGGTAACTAAGGCACCAGAACTCAGGGTAATGGCAGTACCAACAACAACTGTCTTACCATCGATAGCCGACAACGTTAAGAAGTTGCTGTCGTTAGCTAAGACCTCTATGTTAATGGCAGTGCCTTCGTCGGTGGTCGCCGTGTCATTAACAGCGACAGGAGGTTTATTAATAGGTGTAGGAGATGCAAAACCAAAGACCACGTAGCTCTCCCCTGCAAAAGACTGACCGTTGGGGGAGGCAAATTTTGCCCCGATAATCAGGTCATCGAAGCCGTCGCCATTGATATCCCCCGCACTACTGACAGAACTGCCTGAGCGCTCGCCTGAATTAATGCCATTAATTGCAAAACCCTCACTGCCATCCAGAGATGAAAGGTTGAAACCAGCACCAAAACCACTGCTGCGACCAAAGACCACGTAGCTCCGCCCTGCCTGAAACTGACTACCGTAGTCGATACTATTTGTCCCAATAATCAGGTCATCGAAGCCGTCGCCGTTGATATCTCCCGCACTGCTGACAGAAACGCCTGAGCCGTCATTTGCACCAATGCCGTTAATCGCAAAGCCGTTACTGCCATTGAGAGAGGAGAGGTTGAAGCTAGCTCCAAAACCACTATTGCTGCCAAAAACCACGTAGCTTTCCCCTGCATTAATCTGACCGTTGGGGGAGGCATTACTTGCCCCAATAATCAGGTCATCGAAGCCGTCGCCGTTAATGTCGCCCGCACTGCTGACAGAACGGCCTGAGCGGTCAAACACATCAATGCCGTTAATCACAAAGCCGTTGCTGCCATTAAGGGACGAGAGGTTGAATTGGGCATCAAAGCCACTATTGCTGCCAAAGACCACGTAGCTTTCGCCTGCACTATCCTGACCGTTGGGGGAGGCATTACTTGCCCCAATAATCAGGTCATCGAAGCCGTCGCCGTTGATATCCCCCGCACTACTCACAGAACTGCTTGAGAAGTCAGTATTAATCACAAAGCCGTTGCTGCCATTGAGGGACGAGACGTTGAAGCTAGCTCCAAAGCCACTATTGCTGCCAAAGACCACGTAGCAGGCATTAGTTGCCCCAATAATCAGGTCATCGAAGCCATCGCCGTTGATATCCCCCGTAGTGCTGACAAAAACGCTTGAGCCTTTATCTGCATCAATGCCGTTAATCACAAAGCCATTGCTGCCATTGAGGGACGAGAGGTTGAAGCTAGCTTCAAAGCCACTATTGCTGCCAAAGACCACGTAGCTTGACCCTGTTCTATTCTGACTGTTAAAGTCGGGAGATGCCCCAATAATCAAGTCATCAAAGCCGTCGCTGTTAATGTCCCCCGCATTGCTGACAGAAATACCTGAGCGGTCAAACGCATCAATGCCATTAATCACAAAGCCATTGCTGCCATTAAGGGACGAGAGGTTGAAGCTAGCTTCAAAGTCACTATTGCTGCCAAACACCACATAGCTCTCCCCTGCATCACGCTGACCGTTGGGGTCGGCACGATATGCCCCGATAATCAGGTCGTCGATGCCGTCGCCGTTAATGTCACCCGCACTGCTGACAGAATAACCTGAGCGGTCAGATTCATCAATGCCGTTAATCACAAAGCCATTGCTGCCGTTAAGCTCAGACAAATTTAAAACTGCATTAGCCATTGTTGTTAATTCTCCTTCGTTGTGTTGTTTGTGGGCTGTAAAAACGTGAAGTTTCACATCTCTCATCCCATCGTCACCATCCGCCGAATTTCATCACTTTTAAAGCCAATCGCCATTGGACGACGCACCCCTGGTAGTGCTACCACGTCGTATAATTCCAGTACCACTCCCTCCAGTCGCAGAGAATGCACAATATCACCGCTTTTCAGGTCAATTACCAGTAGCCCACAGCGAGGTTCAGCATTTTTTTGTTGTAATTTCTCGTCTAGAGGCAAGCCACTAAAGGTCTTGTTGTGCCTGGGCTGAGAAACTCCGACGATCGCAAAGTCGCCATGAATTGCAAAACCGCGCATATATCCGGGACAAAATGCCACGGGTTCAAAGCTGCCCCGTTTCAAGTCTATATAGCCAAAATCTCCTGTCCCAGAGTTGAGTAACCACAGCTTTTCTTTATACCACCGAGGAGAATGGGGCATGGAAAGTCCTGTGGCCACTATCTCGTTACTTTCTACATCAATGACGCAACCACCATCGGCCCGCCTGTCCCGCCAACCTTCTGCCACATCTGACTGACTCACTGCTGTGACGTATCTGGGTTGACCATCTCGTATTGCTAACCCGTTGAGATGGCATCTGTCTTCTGCTGCCAATTTACTAATAAATGGCGGTTGCCACAGGGGAATGAAGCTGTGGGTTTGACTGACTTTAGCTAAACAGCTAAATAGGGTATTGACAAATATTAGATTCTCTGAGTCATTATTTGCTTGAGAATTACTCAGGGCGACATCATGGATATCTAAGTCTCCAGTCACATAACTCATTTGGGGCAAATAGACAGCATCGTAGTTGTTGTGAACTTGTCCCGGTTCTAAGGTGTTTTCAAAGCGCCATAGTTGATATAGCGAACTCATATACAAGCTGCTACCTTGGGCATACAAACCCATGCAGCGTTGAAAGGTGCGCTCGAATACGGATAGTTTGCCGCTAGGTTGCAAGCCGATGAAAAATAATTTCCCTGCTTGATAGGTGGTAAATGCCAGACTCAGATTTTGCTCTAACAGCCAGGGAGTGAACTGGCGGGAAGCATTCACCTCGAAGGAAGCAGCTACAGGATTTTGATTCATTTTTTCTCCCAGTGAAGAAGATGAGAGATATTCTTTACTACTGCTTTCTGCCTTCTCTTGTAACAATACAATGTTGGCTCCTCATTTCTTGTTTGCTTTTGTATTATTACCGAAGCAAAGTCAAGTAAACTTCTTTACACAATCTTTATAAGTTGAATTCCCGTAAGTTCTTATACATCATCAGCCAAATATCAACTAAAATATACTCTTTTTGCAGATGTATTTTGTTCGCCTATTCAAAATTTGATTTCTACAAGCTGCACACTCGTGACTTTTAGTCATGCGAGGTTCAAAAAGAATTGTCCTAAAATATGATGTATAAACTATTTTTATATATTAAGTCGAGGATATCTCTGCACAAGCAAGAACAATGTTCATAGAAGCTTTATAATGCTATTAAGCGTGTTGAATCCCCTCATAACCGATATCAACAAGTTTACTCAGGTCAAATTCTGTGCGTTCTGGTTGCATTTCTAGCCAATTGCGATCGCATGAACCAGTACTGGATCAATTATGTAGAGTCTTGATTACAGCATTCATTCTCGCACTCCACCGGGACGCCAGAAGTAGGGATTTTGGTATGTAGGAGTTACCCCAATACTTGTCGGTTAAGGGGAAAAGGGGAAGGGGAAAGGGGAAAGAAAAAACCTTTAACCTTTACCCTTTAACCTTTTCCCCAAATCCAATGCCGAGTTAAAAATGCAAAACCCGAGCAGTATTGGGAGTTACCCAATTTACAAACTATGACCTCTGATCTGTGGGAAAATAACAACAAGGACACAAAACTTCCTCACGCAGAATTAAAACTGCTACTTAAAGAGACGGGGTTTCTTACTGGTGTTGGAATCCACGGCGGATAGTTGCCATCACTAGATAAGAAATACAGGTATTTTGGGTATTTGGTCAACTCTCCAGCGACTCCAAAAACTTTTGCACTACTCCTTCAACATGACTGAGCATTCTATGGACGAGAATGAAAAACAAATCCTTGACTCATGGCAGATAAATGCTAAGTTATGGACACAAGCGATTCGTGAGCAGCAAATTGAAAGCCGTGCGATCGCCACAGATGCCGCTATAGTCAAAGCAGTAAGCCAACTTAATCCAAGAACATTCTTAGATATTGGATGCGGTGAGGGATGGTTGTCTCGACAACTTTTCTCTTTAGGAATTGATGGCTGCGGTGTTGATTTTTGTGCCGATCTCATTGAAGCAGCAAGGCATAGTGGTGATTCTCGCTTTGCTGTCTGTTCGTACTCAAATCTTGCATCACAAAGATTTAGCAATATTAACTATTTCTCTTGCTTTATCTGCAACTTTTCAATTTTAGGCGAATGCGCTCTTGATGAGATCGCCAAAGCAGGTCATAGTCTGTTAGAGGACAAAGGCAAAATAATCATTCAAACACTTCATCCGATAATTGCTTGCGGTGACTCTACATACTCCAATGGGTGGCGCGAAACTTCATGGCAAGCAATTGCAGATCAGCCATTCTACCCTGCTCCTTGGTATTTTAGAACCCTAGAATCATGGATCAACGAGTTCCATGCTTTGAATTACCGATTGCTAAATTTATATGAGCCGTGCGATCCTAAGACGAACAAACCGATTTCAATTATTTTTGTCTTTGAGCGCGAGTAAAGGTTAAGGCAAGAGACGCGATGAACACCGTCAAGACAAAAAACTGATTATTGTAGAGACGGCGATTTAGGGAACTCCAAGAACTAAATTATCCAATATTGTGGGGTGGGCATCTTGCCCGCCCAGTCTATAGGGCGGGCGAGACGCCCACCCCACAAGAGTTAATTGGATATTTTTTTATTTGGAATTCCCTTATCGCGTCTTTGTGATGATTTATCGCATCCTTGCAATCTAGTATTTTCATCAAAAAACCTTAACCAAACACTATTGGGACTGGTGTGGCTATTAGTCGATCGCTACCATTAAATTTCTGCCGCAGAGATTCAAAGACAGGAGCATTGCAGAAGTTACACCAGCTATGTCATATATGGAGATTGTTGCTTAATTATTTTATGTCTATTCAAGTTTACGGAATTCCTAATTGCAGTACTTGCAAAAAAGCTTTGACATGGCTCCAACACAACAACATTGACTATGAGTTTATCAACACCAAAGAGACTCCACCAACCGATGAGATGATTCAAAACTGGGTAAAGTCTTTGGGTTTTGCTCCCATGCGAAATACCTCTGGCCAATCCTACCGCGCTTTAGGAGATGAAAAGAAGACTTGGACTGATGAACAGTGGATTGACGCATTCACTCACGACGCAATGCTTCTCAAACGTCCACTTTTCGTCAAAGATGGAATAGCTGTGCTGGTAGGTTTTAAAGATGAGGCAGTAGTTCAAGAAAAATTAGGACTTTAGTCAGGGAACAATGCAATTTGGTGAGATCGGGGTTAAATTATCAATTATATTGCTGCACCAAGCCGAAGGACGGAAGGCAGGAGTGAAGAGGGTTTTAGCCTAGTTTTTTTTATTCATATAGTTCATTTTTTCTCATTTCCAGTCATTTTAGTTATCTCGAACAAGTCTGCCTAGATTAGGATTTACGCATCAAGATTTTCTAGTAAAATTGGGTGTAAAGTTTACTATTAACGCTGCCAATCATACATTAATCGTCCATGACGATCGCGCACAAGTTCCCATTCTCCATGACGATATCGTTGTCCGTGATAACGGATAGAGCGATAGCGCCGTCTATAATGATGTCGTCGATTTCGCTGGCGTTGATAATAATATCTTCCAGTCCGTTGCCGTCTATGATAACGTCGTCGAGTCCGTCGGTGAGCTAACAAAAGCTCTTCACTTTTCTCTCCGACTGAGTTTGTCTGTGCATCAATACTTTGTTCATTGAGAACATGATTTAGAGTATTATCCTTGGCTTCAGCTAAAGCAGGTGGATAAGTGAAGGCTAATAGCAGAAACACAATTGAGGATAGCTTTTTGAAACGGTTCACGTTTTTGCTTTTCCTAGACTATTGGTAATCTTTTTATTTAATACTTAAGTTGAGCAATTATATAGTTCAAAATTCACAAAGTTGAGTAACGCAAATGTAATGAAAGTACTTGTATTAGATGTGAAGATGCTTAACTACGACGGGCAACCAGATGATGTACATCTGTTATGTGGCAAATGCACACAACAGTGTTCATAAATTTTTATATTTACCATTACGGAATCTCAATGTTATCAAAGAAAGGCATCTATGCAGAGTGCAGGGTTTCGACTACGCTCAACATAGATGCCTTCTTCAACTGCATCTTTCCAACTCACTCAGCCCACTATCACCAGCAACCATGTCTTTGGGAAAACTAGTTGCAAGGCAAGGCATCTGCTCAAAGTCTCGAATGTCGCAAATGGATGGGGTAGTACTTGGGATTGCCTTATGGTTACTTTTAAATTTTGTAATGCCAGCTTAAAGATTATTCGTTTTTTGCGTAAAGCACGAAACTTGAGGTGAATAGTATTATATAACTGTATTTACTATGTATTAACTGGGGACAACAGTAAAAGTCTCCTATATAATTTACTTCTATTAAAAACTGCTCTGGCTTTCGTCTAGAGCAGTTTTATATTGTCCGGTAGAAGCCAGATTATCAGGTAATACAGTTCAGTTAAGCATCTCTTTCTTCTCTCTGCGTTCTCTGCGCCTTGGCGGTTCGTTAAAAAAACAACTTTGGTAACAGAGTTTTAGCCTTAACTGAACCGTATTGGATTATCAGGACTTACGCACGAGTTACAAAATAACGAACCGCAGAGGCGCAGAGGACACGGAGAAATCAGAGTTTAAGAGATATTTTGCGTAAGTCCTAATTATAAATTAATACAGTTCAGTTAAGGATAATCGTAGGTTGGGTTAAGCTTTCGCGTTACCCAACATTGATCGGAGTGTTGGGTTTAGTTCCTCAACCCAACCTATAAATTTTTTTGCAACATTTTAGCCTTGACACGCCACTACTATGCAGTTTTACTATTCTCATCTAATGCTTGCTCTGCAACATTTTTCAAGCGGCTAGACCTGATTTTGCGGATGCGATCGCTATTGCGAACACCACCCGCCATCTCATATTCACGGCTGTCTTTGCCGTATTTGATTGCAACCACCATCAGCATTTTCTCAGAAAGCTGACTCAAGTTTTTTTCCATCTCTTCAATTTCAGTTTTAGAAGAGTCAACTACAGACAGAGCAGTATTATAAACATCAATTTTGTTGCGTAACTGGTCGATTGACTCAACTAATTTTTCTAGACTATAATCTTCATCAAATTTGACGCTTGGAACAATTGATTTCAGTCCGGCGGATCTTAACTGAGCTTTTTCTAAAATGCGGGATGTGCGTTTTAGACGGGACATAAATTTATTTCTTTAAGATACTTCTAGAATTAGCTTGCCTCAGTTAAGCCGCATTCCGGTTCAGGGTAACTGACAATTTTTTTAATAAACTTTTCAAGTGATGCCAGTAATTTTCCGGTATCTCATCACTAGATGTTGATTTTTATAGGAATACTTATTTAAGTTGCATAAAAGTTTTAAAGCAGACCGCTCCCGTGTACTCGAAGACCGCTCCTGGGAACTCGAAGACTGCTCCCGTGTACTCGAAGACTGCTCCCGTGTACTCGAAGACTGCTCCCGTGTACTCGAAGACTGCTCCCGTGTACTTGAAGACCGCTCCCGTGTACTTGAAGACCGCTCCTGGGAACTCGAAGACTGCTCCCGTGTACTCGAAGACCGCTCCCGTGTACTCGAAGACTGCTCCCGTGTACTCGAAGACCGCTCCCGTGAACCGAATGTTAACACTGTTTTAACTGTCTCAAAAATTTGCTTAGGGACTTCCAATTGAAGAAGGCAGAAGGCAGAGGGCAGAAGGCAGAAGGAACAATTGGATGGGGATTCAGACCCCAACCAATTGTAAGCACCGTATAGACGGTGGGGTTTTATACCCTTGTTCCCTTCTCTACGAGACGCTACGCGAACGGTCACAGGCAGAGGCAGGAGGCAGTATTCCCTTCTGCCTCCTGCCTCCTGCCCTCTGCCTTTCTTGATAAAAAATATCCAACTATTTATTGTGGGGTGGGCGACACGAGTGCCCAGTAACCAAAGGCGCTCATGTTGCCCACCCCACAAGATTGGATAATTTATTTCTTGGAAGTCCCTTAACTGTCTTAACTGTCCTTGCATCTTTAATGGCGAGTGCTAGATAATACAAGCACGGTTTTTTAAAAAGCTGTAAATTCTGAGTTAATCGATATATCTAAAAAAGGCAGAAAAATGGATCTTGATAATCTATCTCAAATTTCCAAACGAGATTTGGAAATCATTCAACTACATCAGTTTCAACAACCCATCTACTGTTGTAATGTGACTGCGATTGCTTATGCCTTTACCGCATTGGGATATCTGACGACTGTTGATGAAATTTTCTATGCCACTCAACTACCCATCGCATCGGTTTTAGATGATGGCATGACGTTAGCAGAAACTTACGATACCTGTCGAACTTACCTTGAAAAAAAAGAAATACCCCTGTCCATTCGGATAGAACATTTTGATAAACCGAGTATGACGCTCGAAGCATTCATCCGTGAAGTTGAAGCCGCCGTTTGTGATGAAAATGATGTCCACATTCTTAACTTCAATACCCGTATTGCCCATGAAAATCCAAGTTTAGAAGGTGGCCACTTCTCCTTATTGGCAGACTATGACCCAAAAACTCAAGAAATAACCATTGCAGATACAAATCCTAAACGGTATACCCGGTTTTGGAAATGCCCAATACAGCGTATATATGCCGCTTGCGTAGATAAAGATTCCTCATCGAACCGCTCTCGTGGCATGATCGTGCTTCGCAGGCAAGAGAAAGCCAATCTAGCGGGTAACGGAGTGGTTCATCCATCAGAAATTGCCTTGAACGCTCTCCATTCTGAATAAGTACTTAGAATCACAGCCAACCATTTTTAAAATAACCTCTGAAATATCGAATTTGATTTTTTGTGAAACCGCTTCAGAATAAATCATCACAAAGACGCGATAAATCGCCGTCTCTACAAAAGACTGATTGTAGAGACGGCGATTCATCGCGTCTCCTCTCTTAATTCACGTCACGTTAAGAAATTAAGACTCCATCTCTGCCAACTCTAACCACCGTTCAGTCGCCACATCGATCGCGTGCTTGAGTTTTTCCACATGATCATACAATTTCTGCACTTGGCTATAATTCCCCGGTGAGACATTCGCTAGTGTTTTCTCGGTTTCCGCCTTTTCAGCCTCTAACTGGGCAATTTTACCTTCCAACTGCTCAAATTCTTTTTTCTCCCAATTAGATAACCTCCGCCGCTTGGTATTATCTACATCCTTGGGTGAAGCTGCACCATTTTGGGTTTCGACATTTTTCGGCTTCTCCTTAGTGTTCGCAGCTTGCTGCTGTGCCTCTTCAGCCTTCTTATAGTCCAGATAAATCGAGTAATTACCTGGATATTGCCTCAGATTACCACCTTCCTCAAAGGAAAAAACTGTGTCGATGGTGCGATCGAGAAAGTAGCGATCGTGAGAAACTACAATTACACACCCGACAAAATCTTCTAAATAATCCTCTAATACTGCCAATGTCTGAACATCTAAATCGTTTGTCGGTTCATCTAAAATCAAGACATTGGGCGCACTCATCAAAACCCGCAACAGAAATAAACGGCGTTTTTCACCACCAGAAAGTTTACTAATTGGGGCATACTGTTGATTACCAGGAAACAAAAACCGTTCCAACATTTGCGAAGCAGTAATTTGAGTACCATCGGTAATTTTGATAAACTCTCCTTCTTCTTTGATGTAGTCAATCACGCGCTGATTTTCATTTAAAGCTGTGAGCAATTCTTCAGAATGTTGGTCAAAATAACCGATGTGAATTGTAGTCCCAATTTCTGCAACACCTGAGTCTGGCTGAATCTGACCAGTGATAATATCCATTAAGGTGGATTTACCAGCACCATTAGCGCCGATGATGCCGATGCGGTCTTCTGGGCTAAATTCGTAGGTGAAATCATTAATCAGAGTGCGTCCATTGTATGCTTTGGAAACGTTATTTAATTCAATAACCTTTTTCCCAATGCGACGACCGACTGTCGAAATATCAACTTTACCCTGAACTTGTTTAAATTCAGTATCCCGCAGAGCGTGAGCGCGGTCAATTCTAGCTTTTTGCTTGGTACTTCTGGCTTTTGGCCCTTTTTTGAGCCATTCCAACTCGCGCCGCAACAAGCCTTGATGTTTACGTTGACTGCTGACGGCAGATTCTTCAGCTAAGGCTTTCTTTTCGAGGTAATATGAATAGTTGCCGGAATAAGTGTAAATGTCGCCTCTGTCGATTTCCACGATCCGATTGGTAACACGATCTAGGAAGTAGCGATCGTGAGTTATCAGAAAAAGTGCGCCGCGATAGCGATTTAAATAACTTTGTAACCATTCTACAGAAAGAGCATCAAGATGGTTTGTCGGCTCATCCATGAGCAAAACATCTGGTTCTGAGAGCAAAGCTGATGCTAAAGCAATGCGCTTGCGATAACCTCCAGATAAAGTGCCTATCTTGGCATCAAAGTCAGAAATTCCTAATTTTGTCAGGATAATTTTGGCATTAGTTTCTAGTTCCCAAGCATCATTTGTATCCATCTGTTGCATCACCACAGAAAGGCGAGACATCAGTTGGCTATCATCTGGATAGTGAGCCAATTTATCTGAAAGTTCTTCATACTCACGCACTATGGCAATATGTTCGCCACTGTCAGCAAAAACTTGCTCTAAAACTGTGTGATTTTCATCTAAATCTGGCTGCTGGGGTAAGTAGATAATTTTAGAACCGGAGTTGATTAAAATTTGACCGCTATCAATAGATTCAAGACCTGCGATCATTTTTAATAGGGTTGATTTTCCAGAACCATTAGTGCCAATTAAGCCAACTTTATCGGTAGCATCGAGGCTAAAGCTAGCATCTTTTAAAATTTCCTTGATGCCAAAGTCTTTTTTGACTGATTGTAGTGTAATAATACTCATAAGATTTAAGTCATTAATTATTTTTCATGAGTGAGTAGGCAAGGCTCATACCCTACCTACATTTGTCGAATTCTATACAAATAAATCCAAGGGAAGGTGTCCATACATCTCATTGATTCCGTCTTCGTCGTAAGACTGACAAGATACTAATACTCCACGATGATGTCCAGGGTATGAATCGAGATAACACAAGCCATTTTTACCATTTAATTTGATATAAACGGGGCCTTCAGGTGTAGGTAAATTGTCTGGTGCTTCATAACCCAAGGCCAGAGAATAGGTTTTCATGGCCAGTATGCCTTCTTCTGCTGTATCAGCACAAATTCCTAAAATTTGGTAATCAGCAAGCTGGGTGAGCAAAATTAAGGCATCACGAATTACTAATTTTTCTGATGGCTTCAAAATAGGGGCAATGTCTAGACAGTTGAATTTGTTCAGTAATTTTTTCGCTTCTTCGGCGGTGAGATTTTGAGGATTGGGGGTTGACATAAACTTTGATGATGAATTTGTTAGTTTTTCTGTTGTGTTTGAGTTGGGACTAGCCCAACTTACTAAGTATTATTTACTCAAATTAAAGCCGAGCCGAGTTGAAGCTTTAATACTGAGCGAACGCGAGTGCATCTTGCAGAGAAGACTTGGCACAGCCTCTCCTTTGCGTAGCGTCTCCCCTTAGGAGAAGAGTTGTATTAAGGTTGATTTTGGACATTCCCAAGGTTGAATATGAAGGGGACACCGTTTTTTGAGTCACTACCCATAACTAGGACTTTTGGCATCTGAGCGCCGCCAGTCTTCCAAGCTTCAATTGCTTCTTTTTGCAGAACTAACTGTCCTCCTTGGGCTTTGAGTGTCTCTGCTAATAGTCTTTGAGCTTCTGCTCTCCCTTTGGCGCGATTAATATCTGCTTGTGCTTCTTGTTCAGCTTCACGTGCTACATAAACGGCTCTTTGCGCTCGCTGTTCAGCAATTTGTTTTTCTTCGACTGCTCTGGCAAATTCTGGTGAGAAGGCTAAATCAACTACGCTAGTATCTAACACAATTATCCCATATTTGTCTAAGCGATCGCCTAAGGCTTGATCAAAGTCTTCTTTCAATTCACTTCTTTTGGTAATTGCTTCTTCTACTGTTCTTCTGGCTGCTGCAATTTTAAATGCTTCTTGTGTCTGAGGGGCAATGATTTTTGATACAATATTCTCTAATGTTCCTTGTTTTCTTCTAACTTCAACTACCTTTATCGGATCGAGGCGAAAGTTAATCGCAAATCTCGCAGATAAGTTTTGCAAATCCTTGGTAGAACTCTCTGCTGGGACTTCAAATTTTTGCACTGTCAAATCGTACACATCTATCACGGTGATAAAAGGCGGTTTCACGTGAATACCTTCCAATAAAGCGCCATCTCTCGCTTTCCCCAAGATGCTGATCACTCCTGCTTGTCCTGGGTTAATAATGATAAAGGAATTTAGCCCGATAATCACTAGTATTGCTAACACAATTCCGAAAACTGTGGTTTGCCAATTACCAAATTGCTGATTTTTCAAATTCCTCTCTCCAATATGAGTTAGTCATTAGTCATTGGTCATTAGTCATTTGTTATTGGGTATGGTTATTCACCTTGTCCCTAGTCCCCAGTCCCCAAGTTACTAGTTTAAGTTTCTCATCAGTCTGTCTGAATCAAGTCTTTAATCTTCAGACTCAGGACTTAGGACTCAAAACTTTGTTCTGTGGTAATATCAGTGACACGAAACCGCAAAAAGCCGTGGCTACTGCATTAAAATCTCATCGGGTATCAAGAAGGCGTAAACATTCAACCCATCCTCTCCAGCGTTTGCTTGAGTATGGACACCAGTATCGTAAACAAATTTGGCTGGCGACTACCTATTCTATCCTCAATAAATTTTTTGACTTGGCACCACCCGGCTTAATTGGTGTCGCGGTGGATGTGGTAGTTAAGCAGCAGGATTCCATAATTGCCCAGTTAGGGGTACGCGATGTCTTTCAGCAATTTTTGATTATCTCTTTCCTCACTGTCATCATTTGGATACTAGAATCTGTTTTTGAGTACGCCTACGCTCGACTTTGGCGCAATTTGGCTCAGAATATTCAGCATGACTTACGTTTAGATGCATACAAACATTTGCAAGAGTTGGAATTGGCTTATTTTGAAGAACGCAGCACTGGCGGTTTAATGTCTATCCTCAGTGATGATATTAACCAATTAGAGCGGTTTTTGGATGGGGGAGCAAATGATATTATCCAAGTTTCTGCAACGGTTCTAATTATTGGCGCTGCTTTCTTTATTTTGGCTCCTAGTGTAGCGTGGATGGCTTTGTCACCGATGCCATTTATCCTCTGGGGTTCTTTTGCCTATCAACGATTACTTGCGCCTCGCTACGCCGATGTGCGAGAAAAGGTAGGTTTTCTCAACTCACGTTTGTCAAACAATATCAGTGGAATCACTACTATCAAAAGTTTCACCGCAGAAGGTTATGAAGCCTCTCGTTTGGAATTAGATAGTGACGCTTATCGCCGCAGTAACTCCAAGGCAATTACTCTTTCTGCTGCTTTTGTGCCGTTAATTCGGATGCTGATTTTGGTGGGGTTTACGGCACTACTGTTATATGGTGGAATGGCAGCAGTATCTGGAAAAATGTCTGTAGGTGCTTACAGCGTATTAGTATTTTTAATTCAGCGCTTGCTGTGGCCCTTAACTAGATTAGGCGAAACTTTTGACCAATATCAAAGGGCAATGGCTTCTACGAATCGAGTCATGAATTTGTTGGATACTCCTATCGCTATTCATACAGGAAATGTAACTTTACCTGTGGATGAAGTCCGGGGTGAAGTGCAATTTAAAAATGTTTATTTTGCCTATAAAGATAGATTTCCAGTAATTAAAAATCTGTCTTTGGATATTCCGGCGGGGAAAACCATTGCAATTGTCGGTTCAACTGGTTCTGGTAAAAGCACTTTAGTCAAACTTTTGTTGCGGTTGTACGAAGTGCAAACAGGAAGTATCACTGTGGATGGTATTGACTTGCAAAGTTTGAATTTGCAAGATTTACGGCGCTGCATTGGTTTGGTGAGTCAAGATGTCTTTCTATTTCATGGCACTGTAGCGGAGAATATTGCCTATGGCAGCTTTAAAACTACAGAGCAAGAAATCATCACGGCAGCGAAGGTAGCTGAGGCGCACGAATTTATTGTTAACTTGCCCGAAGGTTATGAGACAATTGTGGGGGAAAGAGGACAAAAGTTATCTGGTGGACAAAGACAACGGATTGCGATCGCACGGGCAGTCTTAAAGAATCCCCCCATTCTGATTTTAGATGAAGCTACCTCGGCGGTGGATAATGAAACAGAAGCGGCAATCCAGCGATCGCTAGAACGGATTACAGTAGATAGAACTACAATTGCGATCGCTCATCGTCTTTCCACCATCCGCAATGCCCATTGCATTTATGTCATGGAACATGGGAAATTAGTAGAGTCGGGAACCCATGAGCAATTGCTGGAGAAAGACGGGATTTATTCCGGCCTCTGGCGTGTACAGTCAGGTTTGAGATAAGTTTCGCCTATTGTCTGTGTCTTCATTACGAATTATTTATGTTTTTTGGTAATAGTCAACCAGAATCAGGTGATACTAAGTGGCGTCGCCAGTTGGATAAGTTTGTCAAAGCAAATCAGCAAGAATTGGCGGCGCTGTTTTGGGGATTGTGGTTAGCAAATGGTGACAGTCAGGGTACTGTTGGTATTGATTTGCAACCAACGCCGCATTTTGTTTATTGTCCGAAAGAGCAAATAGAGAATTTAAATATTAGAGTTGAAAACCGGCTGCAAGAAATTTTGGGAATTGTTGAGAATCACAAGCCGGAAGTGGAAGTTGTGATGATTGGGATTGGGAAGGGGGAAATTAAGTTAATTCAGTTTGCACCGGAACCAGCACCACCGATTTGTTTTGAGCAAGTTGGGAAGGATGTGGATGGGTTGTTGGATGTGTTGGAGGAGAGGATGAGGGGGGAAATTGTTTTTTAACGCAGAGGGACGCGGAGGGAAGCGCAGAGGTACGCAAAGGAAGATAAGAATTCTGCGCTTGTTGTTTAGTTGATTGCTTTGTGGAAATCTGGGTAAGTTAGATTTTCGGCACAATGCCAGATGATGTTAAATACGGCTTCGTAGCGATATGAACTGTTTTTGTGGAACTTTTTACTGAGATAGTCTTTTAGGGTTATGACTATTTGTGGTAAATGTTCTTTCTGGAGGCTTTTTGTCAAACTATCAGCTATATCCAAGAGACAGGATTCATAGGATAGCTGAACGGTAGCGTTGTTGTTGAAACAGTTTTTATTGTCATCATTTTGTTGAAAGATTTGAATAAATTGGATCAGAGTAGGGATAATTTCATTGAGGTTCTGTTTTAACAATTTGTTTCCTGGATCAAGTTGTTCTAAATTTTGAACTGCATCCATCAGGATTGATTCATCTTTATACGGATTGTTTTGTCTTATTTGGCATAAAGTAGCGATCGCCTTTGAACTACCAGGATCGATTTTCACTAAAGCTTGGGCTGCACACAAACGTTCCCATTCATTCTCAGAGGCTTGATGCTGAGTAGTTTCAAGTATCTGGGATAAAGTTGTGATAGCCAGTTTATTACCTATAGCGATCGCAGTTTTATTTTCTGGATCGATTTTAAGTAAATACGTTACAACGCGATTTATAAGAGATGCACTTGCAGAAGTTTCGAGGATATAGGCTAAACTCTTGACTGCGACTGCATTACCTGGATCGATTTGCCATAAAGCTTGAGCTGCATCAAAGCAGATTCTATCACCCTGGTTAATCTGCAAGAATTTTATCAAAGAGGCGATTGCAGTTGGATTGTCTACAGCAATTTTTCCCAAATCTACGATTGCTAAAAAACAAATTTCCTTGATGAGTGTTGTCTCTACGATTTCAATTAACGAAGCGATCGCAGTTTCATCACCAACTGGTATTTCCCCAAGATTTTGACTTGTCTGGCAGAATATTTGTTTATTTTCAACAACTGGTGTTAGCAGTGTCAAGGCTGCGATCGCACTTTTATTACCAGGATCGAGTGTTCCTAATTTCTCGGCTGCAACTCTAAGAATTGTGCGACTTTCAGTAGTATGAACCAGATGCACAAAAGCAGCAATTACCCGTTTTCTGTCGGTTAATTCCAGCGTTTTTCTAGCTGTCTTCACCAATGGTTTTGGTAGTATCTGCCAATCTCGCTTATCTTGCCGAAAATAGGCATAACTCCATTTGAGGAGTTGTTCTACAATTGCATCACCCAAACTACATTCTGGGAACTGGGATAAAGCCTCAGCCGCCAAAAAGTAGGCGCGATACCGATAAAAATCGCCGCAACCGTCATCAAAATCTATTAAAGCTTGGATAAAATCTTCTTTCTGCTGCTTATCCACATCCTTTTGGCTGAACCAGTGGAGAATCTCTGCTTTCCACTCCGGCTCAAAGATGCGGTAAGTGCCTTGATTTAAATTGCTGCGATCGTGGTTAAAGAAATACTGCCAATCATGCATTGCCTCCTACCCACTGCGAGATGTGGGACGAAAGGGACTTAAATGAATCTTGCTACATCAGTTGGCTTTCTGTCAAGTCTGGACGCGATGAGGAACTGTAAAGTTTTCCCTCTTATGACTCAAAAAAAGCAGCAGGTGAAATGTGAAAAAACTCCGCGAGGCGAGCGATATGCTTAACTGTCAGCTTGCGCTGTCCACTGAAGACTTCAGATACAATAGACTCGGTTTTAAAGATAGGAATTAAGTCTTTTTGTCGCAAACCAAATTCGGCTATTAACGCTTGAAGTAATTCTACGCCATGAATATCAGGTATAGAATGATGTTTTTGTTCGTACTCATAAACCAGAGTACCTAAAACATTGAGATAGTCTTGTTCATCTGATGTTAATTCACCTTTTTCAATTAGAGAATCGATTACTTCTTGCGTAGCCAGCAATTCTTCCTCGGAAGTTACGGGACGGGGAGGAAAAGATTTGAGTAATTTAATATACGTTTTAGTAACAGGTGTTCCAGGGGTCATTTTGCCACTCTGCTACAGATGTAAGTTTGTAGCGTAACCGCAGGCTAGTTTGTGCATTAGAGTGCTTTTCCCAATACTCAGAAAGTCTTGCACGACTGATTATGTGCATAAATTTTTAGTAGATAGTATTTTTTCATAGGAGTGTCTTTTGGTTTTTGGTCGGATAGGAGATTATCTTAGCAAATTGCGAAGTTATTCTGGGCATTGTCTAGCTAGCTTTTTAATAAAGGCTATTCACAAGGGAGAAAATACTCTTATTGGGGAAAACTAATAAATGTGAAGGGTGCTAAAGTATCTGCGTCGTTTTCCCTTCCTGGTTGAAAGCCAGAGGGTTCCTGAACTTCCGTGAGGTTTTATGAAAGAGATCAAAAATAAAATTACGAATAAATTAGAACGACTATTGGAACAATGGTTAGTACCTCGTCTGGTACGGTGGGGAGAATATCTAGAAACCAAAATCAGGCGCTACAAGCATCAAGAACTGAAGAGTCAATTAAAATTTAGTGGCTCAGGTCTGCGATTTAAGCGAGACTTGAGAATTGAACACCCGCAAAATGTATCTCTGGGAAATAAAGTCTACATTGGACAAGATGTCATATTAGATGGACGTGGCGGAATTACAATTGGCGACAATACAACACTTGGATTTAACGTTGTTATTCTTTCTGCAAATCATGACTATCAAAGTAATGATTTGCCTTATGAACATAATGTCTATATTCATAAACCTGTAGTTATCGGTCGCAATGTTTGGATTGGCGGAAATGTCCTTATTGTTCCAGGAGTTTCCATTGGAGATGGTGCAATTGTGGCGGCTGGGACGGTTGTAACTGCTAATGTTGAACCTTTAGCAATTGTTGGAAATCAACGGATGAGAACAATTAAATATCGCGACAAAGAACATTACGAACAACTCGCTAATAAGCAAGAGAGTCAGGATAATTCGTAATTCGTAATTCGTAATTATTATCCTATAGCTGGTAGGTAGGCATTATAGCGGTTATCGTTGACGTGAGGGACACCCGTAGGGGCACGGCATGCCGTGCCCCTACACCAAGCGATTTAACGTTGTACTGCATCTGAATGGGAACCGCTATAATGTGCCCAACCTACTTGTTATTACACCAATGCTGGCGTATTCCCACGCTTAACTTGAGGTGTTGCAATCATCCTCATTCCTGTGGGTGCGGCTAAAGTTAAGCCACGGCGCACAGGACGCACGGGACGTTTATTCACTAGCGATACTTGAAATTCTGACAGAACAGTTGCCAAGACGATTTTCATTTCATACTGAGCAAATGCCATCCCAATACAGCGACGATTACCGCCACCAAAGGGTAAATATTCATAAGGTGAATATTGTCTTTCTAAAAAGCGTTCTGGTTTGAACTGCTTGGATTGTGGATAAACTTCTTCCCGATGATGGGCTAAATAAATACTGGGAATTATTGCCGTTCCTTCTCGCAGTTCGTAGCCCATAATGGTAATTGGAATCTTCACAACCCGCCAGAAAGCATTCATGGCAATTGGGTAGATTCGCAATGTTTCTTGGCAAACTGCTGTCAGATAAGGCAATTTAGCTACACTACTTAAATCTGGGTTAACTCCAAGGGTGTTAAGTTCTTGTAGCAATTTCTCCCGCACCTCTGGTAAATGGTCAATCCAGTAAAAAGCCCATGTCAATGCAGAAGCGGTAGTTTCATGTCCTGCAACTAGCAACGTCATCAACTCGTCGTGTAATTCTTCATCTGACATCCCTTGACCATCGTCATAACGAGCAGCCATCATCAAACTGAGGATATCTTGGCGATTTTGATCAGATTCAGCCCGACGTTCTCGAAGCAAAGCGTAAATCAGTTGATCAATTTTTTGCCGTTGTTGGAGAATCCAACCCCACGGACTCCACGCACCAAAATCTTTTTGCATGAATCGGAAAAACAAGGTGCTGGACATTACGGGTGAAGTCATGAAGTCTAGTAAGTCACTTAGCGATCGCCTCAGTTCTTCAAAATGCTGTCCATCATTTAAACCAAATACAACCCGCAGAATAACACGCAGGGTGATTTCTTGCATCGACTCACGGATATTAAAAGGCTTGCCAATTTGCCATTCATGACTCACCTGTCGGGTTATTTCCCGAATTTCCTCGCCGTAAGCCCGCATCCTTTCGCCATGAAAGGGAGGAGCTAATAGTTGCCGTTGGCGCTGGTGGCGATCGCCATCTGATAACATAAAGGAGCGATCGCCAAGCAAAAATTTTAGCCCTATGTTCCCTCTGCCAACCTCAAAATGGCTGGAATCAGCAGTAAAAATCTGCTCAAGGGCTTGGGGTTGACTAAAGTACACAATATGATTATCAGACCGACTACTCCTAATTGTGAAAGTGTCACCATAGATTTTGGCAAAATCATCTATATATTTCACTGGCTGACTAATAAACTTGATCATCCTTAGCCAGCGCGGCATTTGAGGCCCATCAGGCAAATTGTAAGTTACTGTCATAGGAATTTGTGGAATTGATGGCTGATGAATTTTATTGTTACGAGTTTTCATGTTATTTAGGGACACAGAAAGCGGTATATTCATCAATGGAGAGTAGGCAGTGGGCACAGGGGAGTAGAGAGTGGGAAAAAAGGATAATAACTAATTAACTCCTAATGAATAACTCACTACTCATCCTTCATCGAAAAATCCCACAACCAAACATAAAACAGATTTCTTTCCCTACTCCCCACTCCCTACTCCCTTTTTCTAGCTAAAGCAGTGCCAAAAATCATCGCTATTCTCAACGGTAAAGGAGGAGTCGGTAAAACGACTACCGCAGTCAATCTGGCTGCAAACTTTGCGAAGAAAAAAAAGGTGCTGCTGATTGACGCAGATATTCAGGGTTCTGCCAGTTGGTGGTTTGGGCGCAATCAGCAGGGAATGGGATTTGATTTATCTCAAGAAACAGATCCAACACTTTTAGGTGATTTAGGTAAGATAACAGGTTACGATTTAGTAGTGGTGGATACGCCTCCCGCTTTGCGCTCTGAAGCATTAATAGCGGTAGTTGCGATCGCAAATTATCTAGTTTTGCCTACACCCCCAGCCGCAATGGATTTAGCTGTCCTCGTGGAAACAGTCAAGGAAGCCGTTATCCCTTTGGGAACCCCCCATCGGGTATTGCTCACTAAAGTCGATACGCGCAGTCTGGGGGAAGCAGTAGAAGCAAAAAACACTCTCACTCGCCTAGGTATTCCTACTTGTAATACCTTCATCCGTGCCTATAAAGCTCATGAGCGAGCAGCGCTTGAAGGTGTAGCGATTACTCAATGGCGAGGAGGAAACGCACGGGAGGCGGAATTAGACTACCGACGTGCGGCTGATGAATTACAGCGTGATTGGAGAAAATGATAATGGCTAGGAAACAAAGTCTCTCTGACTTACTACAAGAAGAGGCGCAAAAATTTACACCCCCAGAAGGTGAATCTGCGATCGAAGTTACAGCAGAAAAAGTTGTCGAAGAACAGGCTGCATCTGATGAGGAATCGTTAGGACAACCACTTGAGCCAGCTTCTACTAAGCGCAGTCCTACTAAAGCTGATTTAGAAGCAACTGTCAAGGAGTTGACAACTAATCTAGAAACAAGCCACAAAAAAGAAGCATCTCTTGGGCAAGAAATTGCTGATTTGCAATCAAAATTATCTAAACAAAAAACATTTGTATCAGAACAAAAAACATTACTAGAACACCTAACAAAAGAACTTGACGAAACCAAAAAAACAGCACTGCAACTTGCAGAAGCAAATTCCCAGCTTATAGAAGAAATTAATTCTTTAAAACAAAAAGCAGAACAAAAAGCAGAAGAGAAAGCAGAAGAGAAATCTAAACTTGCTGTAGCTGTAAAAGAAACTAGTGCGATAAAACCC
>NNBU01000721.1_pt1 | contig 25920 bp, 23 predicted proteins | sample 1173781 | NCBI WGS metagenome assembly NNBU01 (sample SAMN07173937, study PRJNA388173) | plant metagenome | biome: Plant school; feature: Soil; material: Symbiotic tissue of Blasia pusilla L.; isolation source: symbiotic tissue sample KVJ2 | host: Blasia pusilla | place: Norway: Troms, Kvaloya...
CTGCGAGTTCGTCATGGGTGCCGCGTTGCGCGACGCCAATGGCTGGCTCGGCCTGAACCTCATGCAGATCGGCGTGCTCTCGGCCGTGCTGGGCAATGGATGCGTGTTCGCGGTGGTCATGCACTTCCAGAAGCTCACCTACCGCGAGCTCTTCCATCATTCGCCTTCGTCGCCGGGCGCCATGCTGATGCTGGTGGTGCCGCCGGTGCTGCTGCTGGTGCCGGCGCTGCTGCTCGCCATCACCTCCGCGCTGCAGTTGCTGATGGCGATCGTGCCGCTGTCGCGCTGGGAGGAGTCGTTCTTCAGCCGCATGGCCGACGGCAGCGTGGCGGCCGTGCTCGCGGTGTGCGTGATGGCGCCGTTGCTGGAGGAGATGCTGTTCCGCGGCATCGTGCTGCGCGGCTTTTTGCAGCGCTATCCGCGCTGGCAGGCCATCTTCATGTCGGCGCTGCTGTTCGGCGCGGCGCACATGAACATCTACCAGTTCGTGGTCGGCTTCGTGATGGGCACCGTGCTCGCCTGGCTGTACGAGCGCACGCGCTCGCTCATTCCGTGCATTGCGCTGCACGCCACCTACAACACCACCACCTTGCTGCTGGCCGACTGGCTGGAGGCCGCGTCGCCCTCGCGCCTGCTGTGGGCCGTGCTGCTGGCATTGGCGGCGGCCGTGTGCGGCGTGGTGGTCTTGCGCGCGATGCTGGTACCGCGCGCGGCGCGGGGCAACTCGGCCTGAGCCGGGCGCCCCCGAGAACTAAGGCGTGGGCGGCAGCGCCCGCGCATCGACCGCCTCGCCGTCGACGATGAAGTGCCCGCCCGCCACGTGATGCAGCGTGCGCAGTTCGTCGTGGCCGTCGAAGTTCCAGCGCCCGTTGGCGAACACGCGCGCATCGGCCTGCGCGGCAATCACCTCGCCCAGGAACAGGTCGTAGCGTTCCTGGATGTGCGGCTCCGGCAGCAGCCGGCATTCGAGCCAGGCCGCGCAGCCTTCGAGCAGCGGCGCGCCGGTGGCCGTGCCCGCGAAGGTCTCCAGCCCGTAGGCGGCGAACTTGTCGTGGCCCGACGTCTCGACGAGCTCGCGGCCCGAGCTGCTGCCCAGCGCCTCGGTCAGGTCGAGCTGCGCGCGCGTGGGCACCTGCAACGCGAAGGTGCCTGCCCCTTCGAGCAGCACCCGCGTCCAGGTGCTCTTGTCGAGCACCACCGCCACCTTGGGCGGCGCAAAGTCCAGCGGCATGGCCCAGGCCGCGGCCATGATGTTGCGCTGGCCGCCGTGCGCGGCGCTCACGAGCACGGTGGGGCCGTGGTTCATCAGGCGGTAGGCCTTGTCGAGCGGAACGCTCTGGCGGTGCTGTGCGTTGTTCATGCAGGCGTCAGCGCTTGGTCAACGGTAGGCGTCGCACAGCGCGAGGTACTCGTCGCCCGAAATCTCCAGCGCCGTGGCGCGGCGCAGCACGCGTGCCTTGGGCTTGGGCAGGTCGGTCCTGATCTGGATCTGCCGGCTGATCGGAATGCCGACGTAGCTCTGGTTCACCCATGTGTTCTCGAGAATGTTGCTCCACGGCAGCATCATGCCGTTCTCGAAGGTCAGGCCCTGGTGGCCGACCACGAACGCCGGCGTCGCGATGTTGCGCAGCGTGTTGAAGCACTTGAAGGTCAGCCACGCCGTGAGCAGCGCGAAGCAGGCCGCGATGAGGATGCCGATGTTCTTGTCCTGCGCGCGGATGCACAGCACTGCCAGCACCAGCGTCACCACGCCCCAGAGCACGGTGCCGCCGATGAGGCGCGAGCGGGAATAGAACACGGGACGGTCCTGGCGGGTCTTTTCTTGCTGAGCGGCGGAGCTGTAGATTTCCATTTGTGGTGTTCGCTGTGTGCGTCTGTTGGAGTGGTTGAAAAAAGGGCTAAGGGGCGACGAAGAAGATTCAGTGCGCGGGCAGGCGCTGCATCAGGCAGGCCATGAGCACGGGTTCGTTGTCGATCTTCGAGCGATCGATCTTGCGGGTCTTGCCGCTGGCGACGATGACCAGGTGTTCGTCCACGTCCATGCCTTCCTCGTCGGACTGCGTGCGTATGGTGTCGATGCTCGACCACGCAATGAGCTGGCCCTTGTGCACCAGGCCTTCGGCCTGCAGGCCGAGCGCACCGAACTTCACCGTCTCGCCCGCATGCAGGCGGCGCTCCACGTCGTGCGACATGGTGTCGCCGACGGCCTCTTCCACTTCGCCGAGCAGCGCGTCCGGCTGGTCCCACAGATCGAGCCGCAGGCGCAGCGTCTTGCCGTCGCGCGTGGTGAGCAGCACGTGGTTGCGGTTGTGGCGATGGCGAAAGCGCGTGACGTCCGCGAAGGCCAGCGTGCGTTCGCCGAGCTGCAGGCCGTGCTCGCCGACGGTCAGCGTTTCGGGCGTGCGCAACCAAGCGAAGAAGTCGCTGCCCTTCCAGCAGATCAGGTAGATCGCCGCGGGAATGGCCAGGAACAGAACGACGATCGCGCCCCTGTAGCGAATGAAGTCCGGCGTGATCAGGTACGGAAGGATGTAGATCTTGATCGGCACCAGCATCATGGCGCAGAAGACATAGATGGCGGCCAGACCGCCGAGGACGCAATAGAACGAGTAGCGCGGAAAGATTCTGGCGTGGCGAATGGGCATGTGGCGGGCCCGATGCAAAGACATGGGCGAACAAAAAACTACCCGCGCACCATACCAGCGCAATGCGTCTTTCCCGAGGCGCGGCGTGTCAGCCGAGGCCTCATTTTCGAGTGAAAGATGGACTTCGTACGAAGGGCTTAGCCTGGAAGAACTAAGTTTCACGCCGCATCGCGTGCGACCCGTTCTAAAGCATTCACCGCACCTTCGAGATCAATGCGCGATGCGCGGCGATCGTGCGTCCGCGCATCGGGTCCGACGCGTCGCGGCCCGCAAGCGGACCGAAGCGCGTGTCCCGCGACACGGCGGCGACGCAGTCGCGAAGACACCGGTGCGCAGGGTCCGCGGCATCACGCGGATGCCACGCCTGCAGCACCTGCTCGACGGGCACCGCCACGGGCAACTTGAAGATCTCGAGGTCGAGACTCGCCGCCACAGTCCGCGCCAAGGGCTCGGGCACGCAGGCGACCAGTGCGGAGCGCGCGGCCGCCATCAACGCACCGTAGGCACTGGGCACCGTCAATGCAATCTGCCGTGTACAGCCATGCCCGGCGAGCAGGCTGTCGATGGGCTCCCTGGACTTTCCGCGGCGCGTGACCGCCACATGCTGCTGTGCGGCGAAGCGCTTCGGCGTGATCCGCGTCCGCAGCAACGCATGCCCCGATTTCACGACGCCCACGATGCGCTGCTCGTAGAGCAGCGAGGTCAGGATCTCGGGGCCCTTGTCGAACAGCGTGCCGACATCGAGGTCGATGCGCCCTTCGCGCAACGCAATCGCGTCGCTGTCGCTTTCAGGAACGAAGCGCAGGCGTGCGAGCGGAAGGTCGCGGCGCAGCGCCGCAAGCAGCGTCGCGCCATAGACGATGCCCATGCCCTCGGGCGAACGCACCGTGAACTCGCGCTCCAGTTGCGCCAGCGGCACGCCGCCATCGGGTTGCATCAGCAGCCGGGCATCGGCGATCAGCCGTCGAACCGGCTCGCGCATGGCTTGGGCACGCGGCGTGGGAATCAGCGTGCGGCCGGCGCGCACGAGCACCGGATCGCCGAGCGCCTCTCGGATGCGTGCGAGCGTGTGGCTCATGGCGGGCGCGCTCAGGTGCATGCGCTCGGCAGCGGCACTGACGCTGCCGGTGCTCAGCAAGGCATCGAGCGCGGCCAGCAGGTTCAGGTCCAATGAATTCATTTCGTGCAGGTACTTGCTTGAAACAATGCACTGTACAGAGGCACGCCGGCGACGCACACTGCGCACCCATTCCACGTTGGAGCCCGCCCCAGTGACCCCCTTGAAAGCCAGCCGCACCGCCCTCGCCACGTCCTTGATGCGCGCACTGCATTCGCGCTGCGACCCCGCCCCGCTGCTGGACGACCCGTGGGGCGACCGCCTGGTGCCGGAGGCCGTGCGCGCGGCCTTTCGCGAACGGGCGATGGCACGGCACGCAGCAGCCGGCAAGGCCGAGGCCGCGGCCGAGACCGCCTCTTCATCCGACAGCGTGCTGGACGCCGTGTGGCGCGCGAACGCGGCGTATGCCGACGTGGTGGTGCGCTCGCGCTACACCGAAGACGCGCTCCAGGCGGCCGTGGCAAAGGGTGTGGCGCAGTACGTGATCGTCGGCGCGGGCTTCGACAGCTTCGTGTGCCGCCGGCCCGCATGGGCGCACGCACTGAACATCTACGAAGTCGATCACCCCGACACGCAGCGCCTGAAGCGCCAGCGCCTGCAGGCGTGCGGCGTGGCCGCGTCGCCGTCGGTGCATTTCATCGAGGCGGACCTGGCCACGGAAGACCTCGGCACCGCGCTGGCCCGCTCGAGCTTCGACCCGACCCGGCCGGCCTTCTTCTCGTGGCTGGGGGTCACCATGTACCTCACGCGCGAGGCGAACCTGGCGGCGCTGCGATCCATCGCGTCGTGCACCTCCGCTCACAGTGAACTGGTCTTTACCTACATCGACGAAGCCGCGCTCGCCCCGGGCCATGCCGCTGCGGAGGCCTTCCGCAAGCTGCGCAGCGACGTGTCGGCCGCGGGAGAGTCCTTCCTGTCGGGCTTCGATCCCGCGACGTTGCAGGCATTGCTGCTCGACACCGGCCTGCGGCTGAAGGAAGATCTGGACGGGCACCAGGCCATTGCACGCTACGACCCCGCGGGGCTCAACGGCCTGCGGTCCGCAGGGGCCGCGCACATGGCGCATGCCGTCAGCGTCCGGTCCGCCGGCGGCTGATAGCTTGCGGCGGCAACATCCCACTCCTTCATGACTGCAGCCACGCCGCCCATCCCGCCAATCCCGCCGAGGAGCACCGCCTCCCGCCGCCCCGGTCTCGCCGACCTGGTGGCGGGCGTGTCCATCGCGGGCCTGCTGCTGCCCGAGGCCGTGGCGTACGCCAGCATCGCGGGCCTGCCGCCGCAGGCCGGCGTGATCGCGCTGTTCGCGGGCCTGCTGGTCTACGGCCTCTTCGGCAGCAGCCGCTTCGCGATCGTCTCGGCCACCTCGTCGTCCGCCGCGGTGCTGTTCGCGGCCACGATGTCGGTCACGGGCGTGGATGCCGTCACGCGGCTCGCGATGGGCGCGGGCATCGTGCTGCTGGCGGGCCTGTTCTTCGTCGTCGCGGGTGTCGCGAAGCTCGGCGCGGTGTCCAGCCTCATCGCCAAGCCGGTGCTGCGCGGCTTCGCGCTCGGGCTGGCGTTGACCATTGTGGTGAAGCAATTGCCCAAGGTGCTGGCGGTGCAGCCGGCGCACAGCGACTTCTTCCGGCTCGCCGGCGGGCTGCTGGGCGAGTGGCGGCACTGGAACCTGGCCGGCGCGGCCATGGCGCTGGTCGCGCTCGCCTTGCTGCGGGGTCTCGCGCGCTGGCGCGCGGTGCCGGCCGCGCTGCTGGTGATCGCGGGCGGCATCGCGCTCGACGCGAGCGGGCTGTGCCAGGCCTGGGGCGTGGCGGCGGTGGGACCGATCTCGCTCGACTTCTCGCACCCCGGCGTGCCGCTGCTGGACCGCGCGCAATGGCAGAACCTGGGCGGGCTGGCCTTCGCGATGGCGCTGATCCTCTATGCCGAGTCGTACGGGTCGATGCGCACCTTCGCATTGCGCCATGGCGACAACGTGTCGGCCAACCGCGACCTGCTGGCGCTGGGCGGCGCCAACCTGCTCTCGGCGCTGTTCCAGGGCATGCCGGTGGGCGCGGGCTATTCGGCCACCTCGGCCAACGAGTCGGCCGGCGCGCAGAGCCGCGCCGCGGGCATCGTCGCGGGGCTGGTGGTGCTGGTGGCGGTGCTCACGCTGCTGCCGTGGATCGCGCACACGCCCGAGCCGCTGCTGGCCGCCATCGTGATCCATGCGGTGAGCCACACGCTGAACCCGGCCGCGCTGCGGCCCTACTTCCAGTGGCGGCGCGACCGCCTGGTGGCACTTGTGGCGGTGGCCGCCGTGCTGCTGCTGGGCGTGCTCGACGGGCTGCTGGCCGCCATCGGCGTGAGCCTGTTGCTGCTGCTGCGCGGCTTCTCGCGCACCACGGTGAGCTGGCTCGGCCGGCTGGGCCAGAGCCACGACTACGTCGACACGGCCCGCCACCCCGAGGCCGTGGTGCCGCCGCACACGCTGATCGCGCGGCCCGAGGTGCCGCTGTTCTTCGGCAATGCGGATGCGGTGTTCGCGTCGATCCGTGCGCGCGTCGATGCGATGCCGGGCCTGCAGCGCATGGTGCTGAGCCTGGAGGAGTCGCCCGACCTCGACGCCACCAGCATCGAGGCGCTGTGCGACTTCGCGGCCTACGTGCGCGTGCGCGGCGCGCGCCTGTCGCTGGCGCGTGTGAAGGACGACGTGCGGGACCTGCTGGCCAAGGTGAATTCGCCCGACCTGCACGCAGACGTGTATGCGCCGTGGAGCGTGGACGACGCGGTGCAGCCGGCACCGCCCTTCGCCTGAAGCCCGGTGCGTGCCATCAAGGCCGCAGGGCTACCCCTGCTGAGCCGCGATCTCCTGCGTGATGCGCAGGAACTTCTCCATGTCGGCCACCGAGTTGCAATGCAGCGGCGACACCCGCACCGTGCCCGCCAGGCCGAAGGACTCGAGCATGCGCTTGGAGTAGAGGCTGGTGGCCACGCGCTCGTACACCGTCACGCCGCGCTTGCCGTATTCCACGACGGCCTGCGTGCAGTCGATGTGGTCGAAGCCGATGCCCAGGATCAGGTCGCGCCGGGTCAGGTCTTCGTGGTCGAGGAACACCTCGACGCCACGCATCTCGCGCATGCCGGTCGCGTTGGCGTTGCCGTCGAGCAGCACGGCGAGCAGCGCGCGCTCGTGCAGCTCGATGTGGGTGATGCCCGCGACGAACAGGGCGCGGCGGTCGGTGGCATCCGTGAAGTGGCCGCCCAGCCAGCACACGTAGTCGACGATTTCGGTCAACACCGCGAACTGCCACGGCGCCGAGCTGCCCAGGTCCCAGTAGTCGGGCTTCTTGGCGGCCAGCTTGTGGTGCGGCAGCACGGCCGCGCGCTCGGACATCCATGACAGGCCCGAGCCCCGGCAGCCGAAGAACTTGTAGGGCGCGATGTTGACGCCGTCCACTGGCGTCTTCTGCAGGTCGATGAGGCCGTGCGGCGCATGCTGCACGGCGTCCACCACGATGTACAGGTCGGGCTTGATGGCGCGCGCGCGGCGCACGATCTCCTCCATGTCGAGCTTGGCACCGGAGATGTTCGACGCGTAGATCACGTTGAGCAGGCAGGTGTCCTTGTCGACCAGCCGCACGATCTCTTCCACGTCGACGCCGCCGGTGACGGGATTGCTCTGCGCCACGCGCAGCTCGCGGCCCAGGCGCTGGGCATAGAGGCTCATCGCGTCGAAGGCCGAGGGATGCTCGAGCACGGTGGTGACCATGTTCGTGCCCGGCACGTTCTCGGCAATGGCGCGCACCATGTCGAACATCGCGCCTGAGGCGGTGAGCGAGGCGTACACGCTGCCGCCCTTCGCATTCAGGATGGTGCGCAGGTCGTCGCTGCCCCGGGCCTGGATGTCCTGCAGCTCGACGGCCGTGGCGTGGATGCGCTCGGCGTTGTCGGGAATGGCGTCGACCTGCGCGAAGCGCTCGACCGCCGCCTTCAGGCGGAACGAACCGCCGGCGTTGTCGAAGTACAGGCGCTCGCGGCCGTGGTGATCATGGTCCACGCCGAGAAAGCGCTGCTGCACCTCGCGCATCAGCGCATCGGAAAAGGCCAGGCCATGGGAGTGTTGTGCGTGCGGGGAAGCCATCGTTCAGACGCCCTTGTTGTTGGGGTTCTTGTAGATCTCGCGCACCGCTTCGGACATCGGGAAGTTCAGGTTCGCGTTCTTCGGCGGAATCGGCGAGAGGAACCACTTGGTGTACAGCTGCTCGATGGCGCCCGACTTCATGAGGCCCGTGACCGTCTCGTCCACCAGCGCCTTGAACTGCGGGTCGTCCTTGCGCAGCATGATGCCGTAGGGCTCCTGGCGCAGCGATTCCTTCAGCAGCTTGTACTCGCCCGGGTTGGTGGCGCTGGCGACCATGCCGGCGAGCTGCACGTCGTCGAGCACGTAGGCGTCGGCGCGGCCGGTGGACAGCAGCAGGAAGCCGTCGGAGGTGTCCTTGCCGGCGATCTCGTTCACTTCGATGGTGCCGCTCTTGCGCGCGCCGCGCAGCAGCTGGATCGAGGTGCTGCCCGAGACGGTGGCCACGTTCTTGCCGTTCAGGTCGGCCAGCGAATTGATGCCCGAGGCCTTCTTCACCGCGGCGGTGATGTTGGTCACGAAGTGGCTGGGCGCGAAATCGACCTGCGCCTGGCGCTGGGTGGTGTTGGTGGTGGTGGCGCAGTCGAGGTCGACGGTGCCGTTCTGCAGCAGCGGAATGCGGTTGGTCGAGTTGAGCATGGTGTAGCGCACCTCGAGTTTCGGCAGGCCGAGCTTGGCCTTCACCGCGTCGACGATCTTCAGGCAGATGTCGTTGGTGAAGCCGATGGGCGCGCTGTCGGCGCTGAGCTTGTACGAGAACGGAATCTGGCTGTCGCGCGCGCCGATCTGGATCGTGCCGCTCTCCTTGATCTTCTGCAGCGTGCCGCCGTCCTGGGCGCTGGCCGCGCCGCAGGCGAAGACAAGGCCGAGGCAGAGAGCGAGGGGCAGTTTCTTGAAGTTCATCGGGCGTTCCTTGAAGGGTCGAAGAGAGTGGACGGAGGGTGGATGAGGGGTGGCTTGGCCGCATCTTCTGCCTCTCGATGAATTTCCAAAAGCGATTTTTTGTGATCGAATCACATGACTAAAAGCGTTCTTTCAGCCGGAGTGCCGCACCGTGATGACTTTCAAGCAACTCGAAGCCCTCTACTGGATCGGCCAGCTGGGCGGCTTTGCGCAGGCGGCGAACCAGCTGCACACCTCGCAGTCCGCGGTCTCCAAGCGGGTGCACGAGCTGGAGCTGCTGTTCGACACCGCGCTGTTCGACCGCAGCCAGCGCACCGCGCGGCTCACCGAGAAGGGCGAGGAGATGTTCGTGCTCGCGCAGAAGCTGCTGGCCCAGCGCGACGCCGCGGTCGAGCAGTTCGGCAAGCCCGGCGTGGTGGAGCGGCGCATCCGCATCGGCGTGACCGAGCTCACCGCCATGACCTGGCTGCCGCGGCTGGTGGGGCTGATCCAGCAGCACTACCCCAAGGTGATCCTGGAACCCGACGTGGACGACAGCCTGCAGCTGCGCGACAAGCTGCTGGCCGACGAGCTCGACCTGGTCATCGTGCCCGACACCTTCGCCGAGTCGCGCCTGCCGCACACGGTCATCGGGCAGGTGCGCAGCGCGTGGATGTGCAAGCCCGGCGTGGTGCCTGCGGCATCGGCCAGCGGCACCGTGCGGCTGCACGAGCTGGCGCGCCACCGCATGCTGGTGCAGGGCAACAACTCGGGCACCGGGCGTGCCTACGACGCGTGGATGAAGGAGCAAGGCGTGCAGCCGGCCAACGTGATCGTGGTGAGCAACCTGGTGGCGCTCACCGGGCTCACGGTGTCGGGCCTGGGCGTGAGCTACCTGCCGCGCGAATGCCTGTCGCCGATGGTCGATGCGGGCATGCTCGCGGTGATCGAGGTGACGCCCGCCCTGCCCGTGGTGCGGTACGTGGCCATGCACAAGGGCGAGCACCGCAGCGCGCTGACCTCGTCCATCGTGATGCTGGCGCAGGAATGCTGCGACTTCACGCGGATGTTCCAGGCGCAGGGGGAAGAAGAGGCTTCGCCGGGCTGAACACCCGCAGCTCAGCGAGCGACCTGCTCCCCGCCTACTTCTTCGCCAGCGACGCCCGGTAGTTCAACGCATACGCCAGCTTGCCCGGCTTTGCGGCCGTCACCGGCGTGTTGAGGTCGGCGAAGGCGTCGCTGGCGGACTTGTCGAAGCTCGCGCGCTTGCCCATCTGCAGCGCGGTGAGGCCCGAGGAACCGATCGGCGTGGCGTCGGGCGTCGCGATCATCAGGTTCGACGCGGTCTGGATGGCCTGCAGGTAGCTCGCGGCATCCGTCAGCGTGTAGGCCGAGAGCTGCAGGTTCTGCGGCGCGGCGCGCAGCCATTCGGACCAGTAGAACTCCAGGAACTCGGTGCTGTTGACGGGCTGCGCATAGCCGATGTCGCGCGTGAAATACAGCAGCGCGCGGTACGGGTCGTCCTGCAGTCCGTTGCCCAGGCCCAGCTGCTGCGGCAGGTCGGGCGGCGTGATGGCGCGGCCGTCGGGCAGCTTGAGCCACACGGTCTTGTTCGCACGCATGCCGCGCCAGAAGGTGGCGTTGTTCTGGTCCATGAAGTTGCCCTTCATCACCACCGGCACCTTCACGTCGGCACCACCGCCGTTGGGCGCCTCCCAGAAGCTGGTGAGGGTGTGGTGGCCGTCCGTCAGGTACAGCACGCCACGCGGGCCGACCACGGCCGACTTCAGTGCGCTCTGGTCGAAGGCGTTCTTGGTCGAGCAGGTGAAGCTGGCGGGGTCGGTGAGCAGCGAGGTGCCCGCAATCACCGTCGAGCCCTTGGCGCCGTCCGTGAGGCCCCGGGCTTCGCAGTAGTCGTCGAACTCCTTCTTCCACTGCGTCGAGCCGTTGGCGTTGTTGCGGTAGCGCGCCTGCTTGTAATAGACCTGGTCGTAGCCGATGGCCGGCTGCGTGGGGCGAGCGTCGCCGATGCGGATGTCCATCACGGCGGTGCCGGTGGTGGGCGCCGATGCGTAGGTGCCGATGACGGGCTGCACCGGCAGCATGCGGCATACCCCCGAGAAGTTGGTGGACGCAGCGGCATCCCTGCCGGTGCCGACGTAGTACACGGTCTGCTTGGCCACGGGCAGCAGCACGCGCGCGGCCTTCTGGCTGTCGGCCCACTGGCCGGTGACGAGGCCGTTCACGGCCTTGGTGCCCGCCGCGCCGAGCTTCACGTCGTAGTCGATGGTGTCGGTCTGCAGCAGGCCCTGGCCCACCGACACGAAGTTGCGCTGCGTGCGTCCGGTGGCCGCGCCGGTGGTGGCATCGAGCGCGGGCTGGCTGCACAGCCATTCGCCGTCGAGCGCGGTGGCGGCCAAGGCCATCGACGCGCTCTGCAGCACCCAGGTGCCGGTGCGGAAGCTGCCGTCGGCGGCGGTGGTGAACTCATCGGCAAACAACGTGGCCGCGCCCGATTGCGCATTGACCATGACACGGCCGACGCGCTGGCCGTCCAGTGTCAGCGACAGCGCGCCCGGGTAGGTCGCCTGGTCGGCTTCTGCCGCGAGCTTGCCGGTGCGTGCGGCGCTGCAGGTGTCTGCATAGGCCTGGCCCAGGCAGGCGCGCACGCTGCCGTCGGCCGCCACGTTGAACTGGCCGAACGCCGACTCGGGGCCCGCCTGCGCCACGCCCTTGGCGTTGTAGGCGGTGGTGAGCCTGACGAAGCTGTACACACCGGCCAGGCGGGCCACGTCGGCCACGCCCTGGTTCGAAGCGGCAATCTCGCCCTGCAGCAGCGAGCCATCGGCCGCCTTGAGGTTGGGCACCTGGGCCAGCGAGCCGCTGAGCAGGCCGCCGTCGAGCTGGAAGCGCAGGCCGAGGCTGGGCAGCGCGGCGGCGAGCGCGTCGGGCACGCCGCTGCCGGCCACCACGGCGAAGTCGCCGGCCAGCAGCGAGCCGTCGGGCTGGGTGGTGTAGCTGGCGCTCAGTGCGCCGGCTAGGCCGAAGCGCGAATCGACGAAGCGCAGCGTGAGCTTGCCGGCCGCGGTCTGGTCAAGGGTGATGGACACGGTATCGCCGAAGCTGGCGGTGCCCGTGTACTGCGAACCGCCCGCCAGCGGCTGGAGCGCCACGACGGGGGCGTCCGGATTGCCGGCGCCGGGGGCGCCCGCAGCAGGGGCGCCGACCGGCACGAAGCCGCCTCCTCCCCCACCACCACCGCCGCAAGCCACCAGAGAGAAGGCCGCAAGGCCGGCCAATCCCGCGGCACGCGCGCAGGTCCATCGAAAGTTGTGATGCATGAAAGTCCACAGGAAAAAGAGACTGGGCACGCCCGTGCAGGCGTGGCCCGCCACCGCCGCAGGCGGCCAGATTCTGTGAACCCGAGGTGACAGACCCATGACGGCATGCCGCCGGATCGCGGACACCGATAGCAAATTCATCGGCCCGCAGGCAAATCTATCTGGAAAAAAATGAAAAGCGGCTACCGAAAGCGCTTGGTGAACTCGCGCACCACGCCGATCACGGTGGCGCTGCCGAGCAGCTTGATGGGATAGCGCGTGTTGAGCGGCTTGAGATAAAGGTCGCCGCCGTCACGGATGAGCTGCTTGAAGGTGGTTTCGTTCGTGTCGTTCATGGCGATCACGTAGTCGCCCGGCAAGGCCGCCATCTCGGGCTCGACGATGACCAGCGAGCCATCGGGAAACGAGTCGCCGGTCTCGCTGACCATGCTGTCGCCGTGCACGCGCAGCGCATAGGTGTGGCGCTTGATCGGCACCGTGACGGGCACGGTTTCGAACCGGCCCTTGGGATTGAAGTTGTCAATGACGGTGTAGTTGCCCGCCTCGACTTCGGACACCAGCGGCACCTCAGCGCGCATATCGAAGCCCGGGCTGATGTTGGTGCCGCCCGAGACCAGCTCGGCGAGCGAGACACCCAACAGTTCGGCGACGCGAGGCTGGTTGCTTCGCTTGGGTGCGGTTCCGCCGGCCTTTTCCCATTGTTGTACTGCACCACGGCTCACTCCGACGGCGTCCGCAAACTGTTGCTCGCTCATCCCGAGACGTTTTCGACCTTCGCGAATAAGTTGATGAATGCTCACAGCCAAGAGGCTATGCCCTCACCGAGATAGAAAATCAATCGACGATAGCGATTCTGTCCGTCAGGCTCCAGCAGGCGAAGCATTTAAGTCACAGCGCTGGCGTTCTCGACCGGGTAAAGACGCCGCAGCGCGAGAGAAAGGGCAATCGCATGTTCGCGCGCGCCGGGCTCGCCACGAGCCAATGCGTCGAGCGCCCTCTCGTAGTCGTCCGTGAGCTTTTGCCACTGTTCGTAGTCGGCTCCGAGGCTGTTTGCGTCCTTGTCCATGGTCGCTCCTGTCGCGTAGGGGTCCGCTCGTATGGCGCCAGTGTGAAGCATTTTCTATCGCAGTGTTAGTACTTTCAGATAGCTTAGGCCCGTCGCTCGACCGGCAGGGCCAGCAACCAGCCTGACGTCGCGGTCTTTCAGGCGCCGCGCGTCAGCATCCGGCCCGCACGCGCGAGCACCCGCGCTTCGGCCTCGCCGCCCCGGTAGGCCAGCACGCCGTTCACGAACACCCGCTCCACCCCCAGGCTCACGCCATGCGGCCGGTCGTAGGTGGCGGTGTCGGCGATGGTCTCGGGGTCGAACACCACCACGTCGGCCATGGCGTTGGCTCGCAGCAGGCCACGGTCGGCAATGCGCAGGTTGCGCGCGGTCATGCCGGTCATCTTGTGCACGGCCTGCTCCAGCGTGAAGAGGCGGCGTTGGCGCCAGTAGCGCGCCAGAACACGCGGAAAGGCACCCCACAGGCGCGGATGCGGATGGCGGTCGTGCGGCAGCCCGTCGCTGCCGATCATGGTGAGCGGGTGCGCAATGACGCGCTCCACGTCCTCCTCCTGCATCTGGAAGTAGCAGGCGCCGCCGGGCTTCAGGCGCAGGCAGGCCTCCTGCTCGGTGGTGCCCCACTCGCGCGCGATGTCGGAAACGAGGCGCCCGGTCATCTCCGGGTGCGGGTCGGACCAGGTGAGCAGCACGTCGATCACGCCGTCCACCAGGTCCTCGCGCAGCACGGTGGAGCCGGCCACGTAGGGGTAGACATCCATCGCGATCTGCTGGCGCTGCGCTAGTGTTTCTATCAGCGGCAGCGTTTCCCTGGTGCGGCCCCAGTTGGCGGGGCCGGCGCACTTGTGGTGCGAAATGACGAGCGGCACGCCGGCCGCGAAGGCCGAGTCGCCGGCCTCGTGCAGCGCCTCGATGATCTGCTGCATCTCGCTGCGCAGGTGCGTGGCATACACACCGCCGTGGCGCGCCACCACGCGGGCCAGCGCGGTGACTTCTTCCGCGGGCGCTGCAAAGGCCTCTTCGTAGAACAGGCCCGAGGACATGCCGTGCGCGCCGTCGGCCATGCAGCTGTCGAGCAACGCCGCCATGCGCGCGAGTTCCTCGGCGCTGGCCGCACGGTCGAGTGCCTGCATGGTCGCAAAGCGCAGCGTGGTGTGGCCGATGAGCGCGGCCACGTTGAGCGCGGGCTGAGCCGCGTCAACGGCCGCGCGGTACGCGGCCATGGTCGCGTGCTGGAACGATTCCGCGCCCAGCAGCGTGAGCGGCGGCTTCGACTGCGGCGTGCGGTACGGCGCCAGCGAAATGCCGCAGTTGCCCGTCACCACCGTGGTGATGCCTTGCGACACCTTGGGAAGGCACAGCGGGTCGCGCAGCACGATGGCGTCGTCGTGCGTGTGCGCGTCGATGAAGCCGGGCGCGATCACCTTGGCGCGGCAGTCGACCACGTCGACCTCGGCCAGCGTCAGGCCGTCGGGCAGCCGCCCGCGCAGGCCTTCGCCCAGCGCGACGATGCGGTCGCCCCGCAGCAGCACGTCGCCCGGCCACGACGGCCCACCCGAGCCGTCGACCACCAGGCCCGCTTCGAGCAGGATGGCTTTGCTGGCGGCCTCGTTCATGGTGCGGCCTTCTTGCTGTTGATGCCGCCGCCGTCCCAGCTTTGCAGCGGGTGCGTGGTGGCGTCGATGCCGTGGCGCTGGAAGGCCTCGCGTGCGCGCTGCAGGCGCTGCATCGCGGGCTCGCCGCGGCGCTGCGCCACCAGCACCGTGAGGATCTCGATGGCCGTGAGGTGCGTGAGGTAGGCGTCGATGCCCACGTGCATCACCGCGTCGTCGGGCACCGACAGGCCCAGCAGAAAGTCGGCCTTGGCCGCGAGCGCCGTACCGGGCCGCGTGAGCGCGACCACCTGGGCACCCTGCCCGCGCGCGATGTCCACCGCGTCGAGCAGCGACGGCATACCGCCCACGTGCGAAATGGCGATGACCACGCCACCCCGGCGCTGCGCCGCACCGGCCACCTGCTGCAGGTGGTAGTCGGCCCAGGCGTTGGCCGACAGGCCGAGCCGGAACAGCCGCGCCTGCAGGTCGTTGGCCATGAACCACGAGGTGGCGCCCGCGCCATAGATGTCCACGTGCGGCGCCGCCGCAATGGCCGCCACGGCACCTTCGAGCACCTGCATGTCGAGCTGTCCGCGCACACCCGAGACCGACGCCGCTGCGCTGCGCGCGATCTTGCCCACCACTTCGTCGGCCGCATCCTCGATGTTCACGCGGCGGTGCAGCGGCGAGCCGCCCAGCGCCAGCTCCTGCGCCAGCGCGAGCTTGAACTCGCGCAGCCCGGCAAAGCCCAGGTCGCGGCAGGTGCGCATGATGGTGGGCACCGAGCTGCGCGAGCGCTCGGCCAGCTGCTCGAAGCTCTCTTCGAGCGCGCGGTCGGGGTCTTCGAGGATCAGGTCGAGAATCGCGCGCCGCGTAGCCGGGGCGCTGCTGCGCAGCTCGGCGATTTTCTGAAGCAGGGAGGGCGTCATCGGTGCGGATTCAGAAGTGCATGGCGACGGCGTCGCTCACGCGGTAGTCCTGTTCGACCACCGGCATCCAGTGCCATTTGTCGAAGGTGGTGCAGGGGTGCGAAATGCCCAGGCCGACGCGCTCGCCGACCACGGGGGCCTGCGCTTCCTCGCCCGCGTCCCAGCGCAGGTAGGCATGCTGGTCGTTCAGCGCGGTGATCTTCCAGCCGGCGGGCACGTCCTGCGGCGTGAGCGCGCCGCGGGCCGCGCGCGCGATGGGCACGGGCAGCGACAGGTCGAAGGAGATGTCGCGCTTGCCGACCGCAAGAATCGCCAGGCCCGGCTCGGGGCGCGACTGCACGGTGGCCCACACCTCCATGGCGGGCACCAGGCTTTCGCCGCAGCCGCAGCCCAGGCGCTCGTCGACCACATTCACCATGCGCTTGTAGAAGCCGTGGTCGTGCGTGACATAGCAGCCCGAGCGCAGCAGGCCGCGCACCGGTGCGCCGAGCGCAGGCTTCAGGCGGCCGGCCACCAGGTCGAAGATGGCCGAGCCACCGGCGGAGACCAGCACCTCGTCGGTCTCGAAGAGCGAGTGGGTGTCGCAATGGCGCGCCACGGCTTCCACGCGGTCCATCAGTGTCTTCGCATAGGCCGCATCGGGCTCGCTGGCGCCGGTGGCGCCCTGCCCTTCGTAGGTCTCGATGCCGACGAGCCGGGTGGCCTCGCTGGCGCGCAGCCGCGTGGCGAGCGCAATGGCTTCGTCGTGCGTGCGGCAACCGGTGCGCGCGCCTTCGACGCCGATCTCCAGCATCACCTCGAAGGGCAGGCTGCCGGCATGGCGGGTCGTCCAGTCTTCGATCAAGGCCAGCTGCGCGAGCGAATCGACCAGGAACACGATGCGCAGGCCGGCATTCGCGCGCAGCAGCAGCTGGATGCCGGCCAGGTCTTCGTCGCTCACCACCTGGTTGGCGATGAGCGTGCGGCGCGCGCCGGCGGCCACGCCCACGGCCAGCTGCGTGACGGTGGCGAAGGTCAGGCCCCAGGCGCCCGCGTCGAGCTGGCGCTGGAACAGCTGCGGCGACATGGTGGTCTTGCCGTGCGGCGCCAGGTCGATGCCCCACTCGCGCACGCGCGCCTGCATCCACGCCAGGTTGTGCTCGAGCGCCTCGCGTTTGAGCACGGCCAGCGGCAGCGGCAGGTCGCCGGCCAGCACGTTCCAGCCGGCGGCACCGACTTCGCTGCGGCGGCGCGGCGCCTGGGTGCGCGGGTAGCCCTTGAAGCGGTCGCTGAGAAGCGGGTCGTTGAAGTCGGAGGCGATGGCGTTGGCGGCGGCTTTGTCGGTCATGGTCAAGCGGTGATGTTGGAGAGCAGGTCCTTGCGGATGCAGGCGCTGTAGTGTCCCGTGGAAATTTCGTCGAGCGGCGGCACGGTCTGCGCACAGGCCTCGATGGCATGCGGGCAGCGCGTGCGGAACACGCAGCCCGAGGGCGGAGAGATCGGGCTGGGAATGTCGCCCTTCAGCGCGATGCGCTCGGTCGCGACCTCGGGGTCGGGCTTCGGGCTGGCGGCCAGCAAGGCCTGCGTGTAGGGGTGCGAGGGGCGCGCGAACAGCTCGTCGGTGGTGGCCACTTCCATCACCTTGCCCAGGTACAGCACGACCACGCGGTCGCACAGGTACTCGACCACGTCGAGGTCGTGCGAGATGAACAGCATCGTGAGGCCCAGCCGCTCCCGCAGGTCGGCCAGCAGGTTGATGACCTGCGACTGGATGGACACGTCGAGCGCCGACAGCGGCTCGTCGGCCACGATGAACTCGGGCTCCACGGCCAGCGCGCGCGCCACGCCGATGCGCTGGCGCTGCCCGCCCGAGAACTCGTGCGGAAAGCGGCTGGCGTGTTCGGCGCGCAGGCCCACGGTTTCGAGCAGCTCGGCGATGCGCTTGTCGCGCGCGGCCGCGCCCTTGTGCAGGCCGTGGGTGGACAGCGCCTCGCCGAGGATGGCGCTGATGCGCATCTTCGGGTTCAGGCTGGCGTACGGGTCCTGAAAAATGATCTGCAGCTTGCTGCGCAGCTTGCGCATGCGCTCGCCGGAGAGCGCGCCGATGTCTTCGCCGCGGTACAGCACCTGGCCGCTGGTGCGTTCGAGCAGGCGCAGCACGGTGCGCCCGATGGTGCTCTTGCCCGAGCCCGATTCGCCGACCAGGCCCAGCGTTTCGCCGGGCTGGATCGCGAACGACACGTCGTCGACCGCGCGCACCGGACGGTCGCCGCTGCCGAAGTATTTCTTGAGTCCGCGGACTTCGATGAGGGGGGCGGCGGTGGTCATCATCGTGGCTGTTGGGTATTGGCTCCTTCTCCCGCTTGCGGGAGAAGGCGGGGGATGAGGGTGCTTGCGAGGGGGCCGGGGGTCACCCTCACCCCAACCCTCTCCCGCAGGCGGGAGAGGGAGCAAGACCTGGGCAGCGCGCTCGTCATGCGACTCTCGGCAACGGTTGCGCCGGCTGCACGCGCACGCAGCGCGCCTCGCGGCCATGGTGCGTTTCGATCAGCGGCGGCATGGCAGCGCTGCACTCCGGCAGCGCCAGGTCGCAGCGCGGCTCGAAGGCGCAGCCCGGCGGCGGCGCCAGCGGGCTCGACACCTGCCCGCGAATCGCGAACAGGCGCTTGGGGCGGGGCTGTCCCGGCAGGCGCGCCTTGCCCGGCAGACAGGCCAGCAGCCCTTGCGTGTACGGATGCTCCGGCTGTGCGAACAGCGGCCGCACGGGCGCGCTCTCGACCACGCGTCCCGCATACAGCACCACCACGTCGTCCGCATGGTGCGCGACCACGCCGAGGTTGTGCGTGATGAACAGGATGCTCATGCCCGTCTCGGCCTGCAGCCGGCGCATGAGTTCGAGGATCTGCGCCTGGATGGTCACGTCCAGCGCGGTGGTGGGCTCGTCGGCGATCAGCAGCGTCGGGTCGCAGGCCATGGCCAGCGCGATCATCACGCGCTGTCGCATGCCGCCCGACAGCTGGTGCGGGTACTCGTGGATGCGTTGCGCGGCGGCCGGAATCTCCACCAGCTCCAGCATGCGCAGCGCATGCGCCATGGCCGCCTTGCGGTCCAGCCCCTTGTGCAGGCGCACGCTTTCGGCAATCTGCTCGCCGATGGTGAACACCGGGTTCAGGCTGGTCATGGGCTCCTGGAAGATCATCGACAGCTGGTTGCCGCGCAGCGAGCGCATCTCGCGTTCGCCGATCTGCAGCAGGTCGAGCGTCTTGCCTTCGCGCGTCACGAACGAGGCGCTGCCGCTGACCTGCGCGTTGGCCGTCTTGGGCAAGAGGCGCATCAGCGTGAGGCTGGTCACCGACTTGCCCGAGCCCGACTCGCCCACCAGTGCGGTCGTCTTGCCGGGCTGGATGGAAAAGCTCACGTCGGCCACCGAGCGCACGAGGCCGTCTTCGGTGGGGAAGCTGGTGCTCAGGTTGCTGACCGTGAGACGTGGGGTTGTGTTCGCCATCACGAGGTCTTCTTCAGTTTCGGGTCGAGCAAATCTCGCACGCCGTCGCCCAGCAGTTGCAGCGACAGCGCCGTGAAGATGATGGCCAGGCCCGGGAACAGCACCACCCAGAAAGCCTGGTGCGCGTACTGCTGGCTGCCCGCGACCATGGTGCCCCAGGTCGGGATCTCGGGCGGCACGCCGACGCCGAGGAACGACAGCCCCGCCTCCGCCAGGATCGCGTACGCGAAGATGAACGACACCTGCACCAGGATCGGCGACATCAGGTTCGGCAAGATGTGCCGCCACAGGATGCGCGAGGTGCGCACGCCCAGCGCGCGCACCGCTTCCACGAAGAGCAGCTCGCGCACCACCAGCGTGGAGGCCCGCACCACCCGCGCCACGCGCGGCGTGTAGACCAGCACCAGCGCCAGCACCGTGTTGAGCAGCGAGGGCCCGAGGATGGCCACCAGCGCAATGGCCAGCAGGATGTCGGGGAAGGACATCATCGCGTCGACCACGCGCATCAACGGCGTGTCGAGCCGGCGGAAGAAGCCGGCCATCAGGCCCAGCGCGGTGCCTGCAATGACGGCACCGAGCGCGGTGAGCGCCGCGATGGCCAGCGAGTAGCGCGCGCCGTGCACGATGCGCGAATACATGTCGCGGCCCAGTTCGTCGGTGCCCAGCAGGTGCGCGGCGCTCGGCGGCTTCAGGCGGTCGAGCACCGCCGTGTCGTTGGGGTCCATGGAAGCGAAGACCGGCGCGCCGATCGCCAGGATGGCGATCACCAGCAGCACCAGGGCGGAGACCATCACGATGCGGCGATGCATCAGCTGGCGGAGCATGCGAGGCATTTGCATTTTTCTTTCCTCAGACCTTCACGCGCGGATCGACGACGGCGTAGAGCAGGTCGATGGAAAAGTTGATCAGCACGTAGATCGCCGCAATCACGAGCAGTGCCCCTTGAATGACCGGGTAGTCGCGCCGCAGCACGGCGCTGACCACGAGGTTGCCCACGCCCGGCAGGCCGAACACGGTCTCGGTGATGACGGCGCCGCCGATCATCAGCGCCACCGTGAGGCCGATCACCGTGACGATAGGCACCAGCGCATTGCGCAGCGCATGCTTCAGCACCACGGTGCTTTCGCTCAGGCCCTTGGAGCGCGCGGTGCGCACGTAGTCTTCGCCCAGCACGTCGAGCATCGAGGCGCGCGTGAAGCGGATGATGAGCGCCGAGTTCAAGAGGCCCAGCACTGCGGCCGGCAGCACCAGCGCATGGAGCCGCTCGGCCAGCGCCGCGTCGGGCGCGCCGTAGCCCGACACCGGGAACCAGCCGAAGGACACCGCGAAGATCTGGATCAGCACGATGCCGAGCCAGAAGCTCGGAATGCTGGCGCCCAGCATCGCGATGCCGGTGAACAGCTGGTCGACCACGCGCCCGCGGAACACGGCGGAGACGATGCCGCACGGCACGCCGATGAGCGCCGCGATGGCCACCGCCATCAGCGCCAGCAGCGTGGTCGGCTCGGCGCGCTCCCACAGCGCCTGCGTGACCGGGCGCTGCAGGAAGATGGAGGTGCCGAGGTTGCCCTGCAGCACCTCGCGCAGCCAGTAGCCGAACTGCACGGGCAGCGGTTTGTCGAGCCCGTATTCCTTCTGCACGCGGGCGATGTCGGCCGCGGTGGCCTGGTCGCCCAGCAGCACCGACACCGGGTCGCCCGAGGCCGCGCGCGTGAGCACGAAGACGATCACCGCCACCAGGGCGAGCACCACGAGCATGCCCAACGCGCGCGAGGCGATGTAGCGAAGCGGAGCGCTTTTCATCACGAAGAGAACTCGATGGCCGACGCGCTGCCCACCGCCACGTACTGGCCGGTGAACCGGATGTCGCCCTTGCGCACGCGGAACACCGTCACGTTGTCGCCCTGCTTGTTGTGGCACACATAGAGGAAGCGGCCGCTCGGGTCGAGCGTGCAGCTGCGCGGGTAGTTGCCGCGCGTCCACTCTTCGCGCACCAGCGTGGGGGCGCCGGTGCGGGCGTCGATCTTGAAGAGCGAGATCGAATCGTGCAGGCGGTTGAGCGACACGAAGTGCTGGCCGTCCGGCAGCATGCGAATGCCCGAGGCGTAGCTGGTGCCCTTGAAGCCCTGCGGCAGCGCCGAGGTCTCGCTCACCAGCGCGAGCACGCCTGTGGCGTTGTCGTAGCGCATGAAGGCGATGGTCGAGGCCTCTTCGTTCACCAGGTACAGCCACTTGCCGTTCGGGTGAAAGACGAAATGCCGCGCGCCCGAGCTCTCGGACACGGCCACGGTGCTCGGCTGGCTCAGCACACCGGTGATGCGGTCGAAGCGGTAGGAGATGACGCGGTCCAGCCCCAGGTCGGCCACCAGCACGAAGTTGCCCTTCGGGTCGGCATGCACCATGTGCGCATGCGGGCCGTCGTGGTCGCTGGTGGCGAAGCCTTCGTGCGAGCGGGCGGCGGCGGGCACCACGTCGGCGCCTGGCTTGCAGGGCGTGCCGGCGCCGCAGGCCTCGATGTCCCTGTAGACCACGGCGGCGGTGCCGGCGTCGGGCGTGCCGTCGGCGCGCAGCGCGATCACGCTGACGTCGCCGCTCGCGTAGTTGGCGGTGAAGAGGAAGCGGCCGTCGGGGTGCACGCTGATGTAGGCCGGGTCCTTGCCGCCGCAGGGCGTCTCGGACACGAACGACAAGGCGCCGTCGGCACCGATGCGAAAAGCCGAGACCGAGCCGGCCTCGAACTCGTTGGCCGCGTACAGCACCGGCAGCTTCGGGTGGCGCGCGAGCGATGCGGGGTTGCGCAGCTTGGCGCCCTCGCCGGTGCTGGCCACGGCCGGCGGCGCGCCGGGAATGGGCTTGAGCGCGCCGGTCGCGCTGTCGAGCACGAACTGGTGCACGCCCAGCCCGCGCCCGCCGCGCCACGGCTTGCCGCCGTCGCTGTAGGTGCCGACGTAGGCGTAGACCGGGCCGGACGTTGCGGCCCGGACGGATGTGGACGTGAGGCCCAAGGCTGCGAGACCCGAGGCCAGTGCGCTGGCTTGCAGAAGTTGGCGACGCGATGACATGGCGGGGGTCCTTGCGGGCTTACTTGATCTTTGCGTTCCAGAAGAACGGCCATGTGGCGGGCGTGTAGTTGTCCAGGGCCGGGCTTCTGGCCGACAGGCCGTTGAACTTGCCCACGTTGATGTACGGCACCTCGTCGTAGACCACCTGCTGCACCTTGCCCCACAGCGCGCCGCGCTTGGCCGGGTCGCTCTCGACGTTGAAGGCCTGCAGCGCCGCCTTCTTGGCGGGCGTGTCCCACCAGCCGGGCGCGCCGTCGCCGAGTTGCGGCGGCGAGAGCATGGGCTCGGGGAACTGGCCCGAATGGGTCACGTAGATGTCCCACAGCTTGGAGTCGTTGCGGCGCTGCACCAGCGTGGCCCAGTCGACCACGTTCAGGTCGACCTTGAAGCCGGCGCGCTTCAACTGCTCGGCCATCAGCAGCGACATGTTGTAGTGAAAGTCGTACTGCCGGCTGGTGAGCACGCGAATGGGCTCGCCCTTGTAGCCGGCCTTGGCCGCGGCCTCCTTGGCCTTGGGTGCGTTGCGCTGGTTGTACTGGTCGGCGCCGGCCGTCGAATAGAACGGCGAGCCCTTCGGAAAGTGGTTGCCCTCGGCCACGAAGAAGCGCGTGTCGCCGAAACCGGCCGCGAGCATCTCGCCTTCGCCCAGCGCGGTTTGAATGGCCTGGCGCAGGGCCGGGTTGGCGGCCACGCCTTCCTTGGTGTTGAGCACGAGGTACGGGAAGCCGAACGAGGGCGTCATGATCGGCACCGTCTTGCCGCCGGACTTCTCCAGGCGCGGCAGGGCTTCCACCGGCAGCAGGTCGGCAAAGTCGTACTGGCCGGCCAGCGCGCCTTCGACGCGCGTGCTGGCATTGGGCACGGGCACGAAGCGCAGCTCCTCGATGGCCGCCTCGCGCTTGCCGCCGTAGCCGCTGGCGGGCTCCTTGCGCGCGGCGTACTTGTCGAAGCGCGTGAGCAGCACGAACTGGTCGGGGCGGCGCTCCTTGAACTTGTAGGGGCCGGTGCCGACGAAGTCCTTCAGCGGCGAGGCGATCGAGTCCTTGGCCATGATCGCGGCCATGCCGCTGGGCAGCGCAAGCTGCGACAGCAGCGGCGCATAGGGCTCCTTCAGCACCACTTCGACCGCCAGCGGGCCCTTGGCCTTCAGGCTGTCGATTTCCTTGCCCACGGCCTTGCCGCGCGGCGACTGTTCCATCCAGCGCTGCAGGCTGGCGACCACGTCGTCGGCGGTGAGCTCGCGGCCGTTGTGCAGCATCACGCCGCGGCGCAACGTGATGGCGTAGGTCTTGCCGTCGGCCGAGATCTTCGGCATGCCCTCGGCCAGCATCGGCACCACGTTCCACTTGGCGTCGAAGGTGTAGAGCGTCTCGTACACGTGCTGCATGATGGTTCCGACCAGGTCGGCGGTCGACGCCATCGGGTCGAGCGTCTGCGGCTCGGCCACCATCGCCAGCGTGGCGAAATTGCGCGGGCCCTGCGCATGGGCGCTCTGGTGAGGCAATGCGGCACACAGCATCGCGAGCAGCGAAGCGCCCAGCAGGGTGCGTTTGGACAGCAAGGGCACCAAAGGGGAAGACAGGCGCTGGACTGGACCGACGTGGGGCATGGGGGACTCCTTCTTGGGGCAAGCGCCGCGAGGTGGGCGGTTTGTGAAAGAAATTTTCTTTCCGGCCTGCACTTTGAAGCACTATCCGTGCCAAATCATCCGTGTAAACCCTTTGTCCAGGGTTATTTTGAAATAGATTTTCAGAACGGAGAGATACTCGCGGCGCGTTTGATCCCTGTGTCTTCCCCCATCTTTCATCCCCAAGGAGTTCCCATGCCCCTCGAATACCTCGGCGCCCCGCCCCTCGCTTCGGACCGTCAGGTGCGCCCTTTCTCCCCGGCCGTGCGCGCCGGCGATTTCGTCTACGTGTCGGGCCAGGTGCCGGTGAACAAGGAAGGCGAAATCGTGGCCGGCGGCATCGAGGCGCAGACGCGCCAGGTCATGGAAAACCTCAAGACCGTGCTCGCACTGGCCGGCGCCACGCTCGACGACGTGTGCAAGAGCACCGTCTGGCTGCAGGACGCGCGCGACTTCGGTGCCTTCAACCGCATCTACATGGGCTACTTCGGCGAGAACAAGCCGGCGCGCTCGACCACCGAGGCTCGGCTGATGATTGACGCGCGCGTCGAAATCGACGTCGTCGCGTACAAGCCCAAGGCCTGATCAGCCCCGCAGCAGTTCGGTCTTGCGCTGGATGATGCGCGAGACCAGGCCGTATTCGACGGCTTCTTCAGCCGACAGCCAGCGGTCGCGCTCGATGTCGGCCAGCACCACGTCGAGCGGCTTGCCGGTTTCGCGCGCGATCTCGTGCGCGATGCGCAGGCGGGCCTTGATGATTTCCTGCGCCTGGATGGCGATGTCGGTCGCCTGACCGCCCGCGCCGCCGCTGGGCTGGTGAATCAGGAAGCGCGTGTTCGGCAGGCACACCCGGCGCTCGCGCGGGGCGGCCAGGAACAGGTGCGTGGCGGCGCTGCCGACCCAGCCGGTGCCGATCATGTTCACCGGCGCGCTGATGAAACGCACGATGTCGTGGATGGCGTCGCCCGACTCCAGGTGGCCGCCCGGCGAGCKCACGAGGATGTCGATGGGCTTGTCGGCGCTGTCCGCGTCCAGCGCGATGAGGCGGCGCGTCACGTCGGCGGCCACCGAATCGGTGATGCTGCCGAAGATCAGCAGCGTGCGCGACTTGAACGCCTTTTCTTCCAGGTAGGAGTTGCGCGGCTCGGCGGTGGCGGCGGGCTTGGTGTCGTCGTCGGATTCCAACGAGAACATGGGCAGGGTGGACATGAAGAAGGCTCCTGTGGATTGAACTGTCTTGACGAACAAGCCCACAGTTTCGTGACAGGGCGCGTGCTGTGGCAAGCTGGCGCGATGCTCGACGAACGCTATCTCTCGCAATTTCCGGCCCTGCGAAGCCGGCTGGTTCGCGCGGCGGCGCGCATGCTCGGCGTACACGCCGATGCCGAGGACGTGGTGCAGGACACCTACCTGCGCGCGCTCGAAGCCGGCGGCATGCCGCAGCCCGATTCGGCGCAGGCGTGGCTGACCAAGGTGATGCAGCACCTCGCCGTCGACCGGCTGCGGCGCGACAGCTGGATGCAGCGCTGGCTGCGCGACACCGATGCGCTCACGCTCGAAGCACCTTCGGCGGAAGCCGATGCGGCGCAAGCCGAATCCATCGAACAGGCGCTGCGCTCGATCGCCGCCAGGCTGTCGCCGGCCGATGGTGCCGCGGTGCTGTTGCGTGAAGTCTTCGAGGCCAGCTTCAAGGAGATTGCGCAGGCCAGCGGCAAGGCCGAGGCAGCGTGCCGGCAGCAATTGCATCGCGCGCTGCTGCGACTGCGCCAGAGCAAGGACGGAGACGACCGGGACGGGGAAGACACCGGCCCGGAAGCGGCCTTCCAGGCGTACCGGCAGGCGCTGAGCGACTGCGATGCGCAAACTTTGTTCGCGATGCTGCGGCAGCCGCCGGTGCGTGCGGTCGCGGTGTCGGCCGCCATGGCACCCCGATCGGGCGCGCCGCGCGCGGTCTGCCAGGTGGTGCAGATGGGCGGACGGCTCGGGCTGGTGCTGACGCTGGGCGGCAAGGTGTTGTGCGTGCTGCCGCTGGATGCGCGGCAGGCCGAAGAAGAAGCC
>NNBU01000469.1_pt1 | contig 25893 bp, 23 predicted proteins | sample 1173781 | NCBI WGS metagenome assembly NNBU01 (sample SAMN07173937, study PRJNA388173) | plant metagenome | biome: Plant school; feature: Soil; material: Symbiotic tissue of Blasia pusilla L.; isolation source: symbiotic tissue sample KVJ2 | host: Blasia pusilla | place: Norway: Troms, Kvaloya...
ATTGGTATAAGAGACAGACCCAGGGGAAGCTGCACATGACATCCAGGGTCCGTCGCCTGAACTGGCGCCTTTCGCCCCTTTCACGCATTTCGCACGGCCGCCGCGCCACGCTCGCCGCCRCCGCCGTGGCGCTGAGCGCGGCCGTGCCGGCCTACGCCGAGGACAAGGACGAAGCCAACGMGCCCCGCAGGGCGCTGCCCACCGTCACCGTCTCGGGCGATTCGGGCGAGACCGCCACCGGCCCGGTGACCGGCTTCGTCGCCAGGCGCGGCGGCACCGCCACCAAGACCGACACGCCGCTGATCGAGACGCCACAAGCCATCTCGGTCATCACGCGCGACCAGATGGAGGCCCAGGGCGCGCTCACGCTGCGCGAAACGACCAACTACACGGCCGGCGTGGTGTCGAGCTACTTCGACAGCCGGGTCGACTCGTTCAAGGTGCGCGGCGGCGACGCGGTGCAGTACCTCGACGGCCTGCAGCGCACCTACGGCACCTACAACTCGACCAGGGTCGATCCGTACCTGCTCGAGCGCGTCGAACTGCTGCGCGGCCCGTCGTCGGTGCTCTACGGGCAAGGCGGCATCGGCGGCGTGCTCAACATGGTGTCCAAGCGGCCGCAAGCGGAGGCGCAGCGCGAAGTGCAGGTGCAGGTGGGCAACCACGACCGCAAGCAGGTGTCGGCCGACTTCACCGGCCCGCTCGATACCGAAGGCAAGTGGCTCTACCGCCTGGTGGCCGTGAACCGCGACAGCGGCACGCAGGTCGACCACGTGTCGGACGACCGCATCCTGGTGGCGCCGTCGCTCACCTGGCGCCCGAGCACCGACACCTCGCTCACGCTGCAGGCGTCGTACCAAAAGGACAAGAGCGGCTCGCTGATCGGCTTCTTCCCGTGGCAGGGCACGCTGCAGCCTTCGCTCTACGGGCAGATTCCCACCTCGACCTTCACCGGCGAGCCGGGCTTCGACCGCTACGACTCGCGCAACACCTCGCTGGGCTACCTGTTCAGCCACCGCATCGACGACACGTGGACCGTGCGGCAGAACCTGCGCTCGACCGAAAGCAAGGTCTGGTACGACACCTCGTACACGAGCTTCACCGCCAACCGGCTCACGGGCCGGCCCGCGCGGCCGGTGTTCAACATCGACCAGCGCACCATCGAGCGCGACCTGAGCTCCACCATCAGCGGCGGCAAGATGCTGCTGATCGACAACCAGGCCGAAGCGCATTTCAAGACCGGCGCGGTCGAACACACGCTGCTGGTCGGCGCCGACTTCCAGCGCAACCAGACCTCGCAGCTCACCGGCCGCGGCCGCGCGGGCGCGCTCGACGTGTACGCGCCGGTGTACGGCAACTACACGCCGCCCGCCGTCCTCACGCGCCAGCCCGCCGTGGTGCAGAAGCAGATAGGTATCTACGCACAGGACCAGGTCAAGTACGGCCGCTGGGTCGGCCTGCTGGGCCTGCGCCACGACAAGGCCAACACCGACACCGAAGGCCGCCCCGCGGCCGCCGTCGACGACAAGGCAACCACCAAGCGCGCGGGCCTGGTCTACCTGGCCGACGGCGGCTGGGCACCGTACCTGAGCTATGCGGAGTCGTTCCTGCCGCTGGGCGGCGTCGACCTGAACAACACGCCCTTCAAGCCGCAGCGCGGCAAGCAGTGGGAGGCCGGCATCAAGTGGGAGCCCGAAGGCCAGCGCACCTCCTTCATGGCCGCGCTGTACGACCTGCGCGACACCAACCGCAAGACCACCGACCCGACCAACCCGCTCAACAGCGTGCAGCTCGGCGAGGTGCACGTGAAGGGCCTGGAGCTCGAGTACAAGGGCAGCATCGCGCGCGACTGGGACTGGATCGCCTCCTATGCCTACACCGACGCGCGCGTCTCGCGCAGCAACGGCGCCGACCTGGGCAAGCGCCTGTCGGGCGTGCCGAAGCACACGGCCTCGGCCTGGCTGATGCGGCGCTTCTCGATCGGCGGCGTGCCCGGCTTTTCGCTGGGCGGCGGCGTGCGCTACCTGGGCGAATCGTGGGACGGCACGGACGCCCTGCGCACGCCCTCGGTCACGCTGTTCGACGCGATGTTCGCCTGGGACAACGGCCCGCTGCGCCTGTCGCTGAACGTCGGCAACCTGACGGACAAGGTGCAGATCACCACCTGCCTCACGCGCGGCGACTGCTTCTACGGACAGCGCCGTAACGTGACCGCGGCCGCCACGTATCGCTTCTGAAGAAAATCCCCGCGCGCCTGAAGGTCTGGCGCGCGGGCGACAACCCGGCCCTGCGCCGGACTTCTAGAATCGCGCCGTCGTCCGGTTCGCCGGGCGGCAAGCGTTCTCAGGGCGGGGTGCAATTCCCCACCGGCGGTGATGGCGGCTCTTCCAAAAGGAGGCTGCACAAGCCCGCGAGCGCCTGGAGCTTGCAACAAGCCCCAGGGTCAGCAGATTTCGGTGCGATTCCGAAGCCGACGGTCACAGTCCGGATGAAAGAGAGCGCGAAATGCGGGCATGCCCGCGCGCCTCGCATTTGCCGGCGCGCGGGCGGGCCTGTGGTTTCGTGCGCCCTGATTCAGGAAACCTGCTTTCTAGAGGCACACCATGAGTCAGATCAACGACCTTCCCCTTTCCGCAGTGACGGCATCGGGCTCCCCGCGCGGCACGCGCATCGCCTTCGTCGAGGCGCAGTGGCACGCCGACATCGTCCACCAGGCCCGCGACGCCTTCCTTGCCGAGATGGACCGGCTCGGCGTGGCACGCGAGCTCATCGACATCTTCGACGTGCCGGGCGCCTTCGAGATTCCGCTGCATGCCAAGCGGCTCGCCAACTCCGGCAAGTACGCGGCCATCGTCGCGTGCGCGCTGGTGGTGGACGGCGGCATCTACCGCCACGAGTTCGTGGCGAGCACGGTGGTCAGCACGCTGATGTCGCTGCAGCTGGAGACCGACGTGCCGATCTTCTCGGCCGTGCTCACGCCGCACCATTTCCACGAGCACGTGGAGCACCGCAAGTACTTCCACCGCCACTTCGCCGTCAAGGGCACCGAAGTGGCCGAGGCCTGCTTCCGCACGCTGGAAGGCCTGAACAAGGTCGACGCGCTGCTGGCGGCGTGACAGCGGCGGATTGCGCGTTTTTGCGATGATTCCGCCATGACCGCACGCACCCCCACCACCGCCTACCCGATGACGATCTTCCACAAGCCCAACTGCAGCACCTCGCGCAACGTGCTGTCGTTGATCCGCGAAAGCGGCGTGGAGCCCGAGATCGTGCTGTACCTGGAGACGCCGCCCTCGAAGAAGAAGCTGCGTGAACTCGCCAAGGCCATGGGCATGGGCCCGCGCGACCTGCTGCGCACGAAAGAAGCGCCTTACGAAGAACTGAAGCTGGCCGACGAGAACTTGACCGACGACCAGTTGTTCGACGCCATCGTCGCGCACCCGATCCTGCTGCAGCGCCCCATCGTGGTGTCGCCGCGCGGCACGCTGATGTGCCGTCCGTGGGAACGCGTGCGCGAGATCCTGCCCGCCTGAGTATTCAGTTGCCGGCCCTCTGAGCCAGCCCCCAGGCCACGTGCTCGCGCACGAGCTCGCTGTCGTGCGAGGCGCGTGTCGCGAGCGCTCCTTGCGCCCCGCCCTCGCCCGCTCTCACCGCATTGCCCAGCGCCACCGCGATGTTGCGCAGCCAGCGCTCATGCCCGATGCGGCGGATCGGGCTGCCCTCAGTGCGGCGCAGGAAGTCTTCTTCGGTCCAGGCGAACAGCTCGGCCAGCGTGCGGCCGGTGAGCCCTTCGCGGGCATCGAAATCGGGCAGCGTGCTTTTCTTCGCGAACTTGTTCCAGGGGCAGATCAGCTGGCAGTCGTCGCAGCCGTAGATGCGGTTGCCCATCAGCGGGCGCAGCTCGGTCGGAATCGGTCCGCCGTGCTCGATGGTGAGGTACGAGATGCAGCGCCGCGCATCGAGCCGCCGCGGCGCGACGATGGCCTGTGTCGGGCACACGTCGATGCAGGCACTGCAGCTGCCGCAGTGCGCGGTGACGGGCTCGCTCGGCGGCAGTTCCATGTCGACGTAGATCTCGCCCAGGAAGAACATCGAGCCTGCGTCGCGGTCGAGCACCAGCGTGTGCTTGCCGCGCCAGCCCTGCCCGCTGCGCGAGGCCAGCTCGGCTTCGAGCACGGGGGCCGAGTCGGTGAAGGCGCGATGGCCGAACGGCCCGACCTCTTCGGCGATGCGCTCGGCCAGCCTGGCAAGCCGGTTGCGCAGCACCTTGTGATAGTCGCGGCCCCGCGCATAGACCGACACGATGGCCTCGCCGGGGCGCGTGAGCCGGTCGAACTCGACGGTCTGCCATTCGGGCGAGGTGTCGCGCGGCAGGTAGTCCATGCGCGCGGTGATCACGCTCACCGTGCCCGGCACCAGCTCGGCCGGGCGGGCGCGCCGCGTGCCGTGCGTTGCCATGTATTGCATCTCGCCGTGGAACCCATGGGCCAGCCATTGCATCAGACCGTGCTCGGCGCTCGATAGATCGACGCCCGCGATTCCGATTTGGGAGAATCCGAGATCCCGGGCCATGGCCTGAATACGAACAACGAGTGGATGGCTGACGATCACTTGCCGATTGTAGAAACGCAAACGAGCACCCGCACCCTGCGCTGGCGCAGCGAAGACGACACCGATGCCTTCGCGCGCGCACTCGCGGGCTCGCCGGCCGTGCGCGACGCGTTCATCGCGCTGCATGGCGACCTGGGCGCGGGCAAGACCACCTTCGTGCGCCACCTGCTGCGCGCGCTCGGCATCGAGGGGCGCATCAAGAGCCCGACCTATGCCGTGGTCGAGCCGCACGAGGCGCCCGACGGCCTGCAGATCTTCCATTTCGACTTCTACCGCTTCGCCGACCCGCGCGAATGGGACGACGCGGGCTTTCGCGACATCTTCGCGGGCCCCGGGCTCAAGCTGGCCGAATGGCCGGACAACGCCGCGGGCCGTACCCCACCTGCCGACCTCGCTATTAAAATAGAAGCAATGACTGACGACACACGCAGCGTGACCCTCCTCGCGAACACCCCTCGCGGCCGCGATCTGCTGGCGCGCATCGCCGCATGAAGGCGGGCGGCCTGAAACGGCGCGTGCTGCTGCAAGGCGGCAGCATCGCGCTGATGCTCGGCGTGCACCAGATCGCGCGCGGCGCTTCCATCCTCGCCGTGCGGGTGTGGCCCGCCGCCGACTACACCCGCGTGACCATCGAGTCCGACGCGCGCCTCAATTCTCAGCAGCTCGTGGTGGGCAGCCCGCCGCGGCTCGCGGTGGACATCGAAGGCATCGACCTCAACCCCGAACTGCGCGAGCTGGTCGGCAAGATCAAGCCGGGCGACCCGTTCATCAACGGCCTGCGCGTGGGGCAGAACGCACCGAAGGTGGTGCGCATCGTGTTCGACCTGAAGCAGGCCGTGGTGCCGCAGGTGTTCTCGCTCGCGCCCGTGGCCGCGTACAAGCACCGTCTGGTGCTCGACCTGTACCCCGAGCAGGCCGTCGACCCGATGGAAGCGCTGATCGCCGAGCGGCTGCGCGACGCGCCCCGTACGGCAGGCAGTTCAACAAGCAGTTCAACAGGCAGCTCGGCCGTGGCCGGCGCGGCCCCCACGCCCGCACCGCCGCCCCCGCCCGGCGTGCCGGTGCGCCCCGCGCCCCCCGCCGGCGACGCGCTGGGTGACCTGATAGCGCAGCAAGCCATGCGCCCCGGTCCTCCCGCGCCGCCGCCGCCGGTGGTGGCCGGCGCCGACCGGCCCGGCCCGCCGCCGGTGCTCGTGGCACCGCCCCCCGCCAGGCCCCTGCCGCCGGCTGTGGCGGCGGCCCGGGGCGGTACCGCCACCGCGAGCCGCACCGACCGAATCATCATCGTGGCGCTCGACCCCGGCCACGGCGGCGAAGACCCCGGTGCCATCGGCCCGGCGGGAACGCGCGAGAAAGACATCGTGCTGCAGGTGGCGTTTCGCCTGCGCGACCGCATCAATGCGAGCAGCGTCAACGGCAACCCGATGCGCGCCTTTCTCACGCGCGACGCCGACTTCTTCGTGCCGCTGGGCGTGCGTGTGCAGAAGGCCCGCCGCGTGCAGGCCGACCTGTTCGTGAGCATCCATGCCGACGCCTTCACCACGCCGGCCGCACGCGGCGCGAGCGTGTTCGCGCTGAGCCAGAGCGGCGCGTCGAGCAGCGCGGCGCGCTGGATGGCCAACAAGGAAAACGACGCCGACAAGGTGGGCGGCGTGAACGTCGGTGGCCACGAGGCGCAGGTGCAGCGCGCGCTGCTCGACATGAGCACCACCGCGCAGATCAACGACAGCCTGAAGCTGGGCGGCGCCATGCTCGGCGAAATCAAGGGCATCGGCGCGCGGCTGCACAAGGGCCAGGTCGAGCAGGCCGGCTTTGCGGTGCTGAAGGCGCCGGACATTCCCAGCGTGCTGGTGGAAACCGCGTTCATCAGCAACCCGGAAGAAGAAGCCAACCTGCGCCGCGTCGACTACCAGGAAAGCCTGTCCGATGCGCTGATGCGCGGCATCCAGCGGTACTTCTCGCAGAACCCGCCGCTGGCGCGCAGCCGCCAACTCTGACCAGGGCGCCCGCCTTGCAAGCTCAAGGCAGGCCCTGCTGTCCCACGGCTGCCGGCCTGTGACACCGCACAGGCAGGCGCGGCAGGCTCCTACACAGCGACAACAGGGGTGTTGGCCATGATTGATCCATCACTCTTCGAAAGGTGGACATCATGAACACACGTCTCTGGATCGCTGCAGCCGCAGCCACTTCGGTCATGACGATTGCAGGCTGCGCAAGCGGCCCCAACCAGAACCTCGGTACTGGCGTCGGTGCAGTGGGCGGTGCGCTGGTGGGCAACGCCATCGGCGGCAACACGGCCGCAACCGTGGGTGGTGCTGCCATCGGCGGCATCATCGGCAACCAGGTCGGGCGCAATGCCGACGAGCGCAATTACAACCGCCAGCGCTATCCGCAAGGCAGCGGCTACTACCCGAGCAACGGCCCGAACTATTGATCGCCAGCCGGCTTGAACGAAAAAACGCGCCATCGGCGCGTTTTTTCATGGTGGAGAAGAGAGAAGATCAGGCCTGGGCTGCTGCACGCGCTTTCTCGGCCTTCGATGCGCGCCATGCGCCGAAGATGGCCAGCAGGCCCGGAATGAAGATCAGCGCCCAGATGATCTTGTCAAGGTGTTGGCGCACGAGCGGCAAATTGCCGAAGAAGTAGCCGGCCGTTGCAATGCCCAACACCCAGATCAGCGCACCGACCACGTTGAACATGGTGAACTTGGCGCGGCCCATTTCTGCCACGCCGGCCACGAAGGGCGCGAAGGTGCGAATGAACGGCATGAAGCGCGCCAGCACGATGGTGATGCCGCCATAGCGCTCGTAGAAGGCGTGGGCCTGGTCGAAGGCCTTGCGGTTGAAGAAGCGCGAGTTCTCCCACTGGAAGACCTTGGGCCCGAAGAAGCGGCCGATGGAGTAGTTGCACTGGTCGCCCAGGATGGCCGCCGCAATCAGGATGCCGCAGGCCAGCGGGAAGCTCATGAGCCCCGCGCCGCACAGCGCGCCCACGATGAACAGCAGCGAGTCACCGGGCAGAAACGGCATGACGACCGCCCCGGTTTCCACGAAGACGATGAGGAACAGCAGCGCGTAGACCCAGGGGCCGTAGGCAATGACGAAGGCCTCGAGGTGTTTGTCGACGTGCAGGATGAAGTCGACGAGAAAGCTGATGATTTCCATGGGCGCGGATTATCCTTGTTGAAATCGAACGCTCCCTGAATCACCCCATGCTGCACATTCGCCTTGCCACCGATGCTGACTGGCCCGCACTCTGGTCGTTCCTCGAGCCCACCTTCCGCCGCGGCGACACCTACACCTTCGCGACCGACGTCACCGAGGCCGAAGTCCGCCACGCGTGGATGACCTTGCCCGCCGCAACCTTCGTGGCCTGCGACGACCAGGGCGCGGTGCTGGGCACGTACGTGATCAAGCCCAACCAGCCGGGCCACGGCGCGCATGTGAGCAACTGCGGCTACGTGGTGTCGGAGGCAGCGCGCGGGCTGGGGGTGGCTTCGGCGTTGTGCGAACACTCGCAGCAGGAGGCGGTGCGCATGGGCTTTCGCGCGATGCAGTTCAACTTCGTGGTGTCGACCAACGAAGGCGCGGTGCGGCTGTGGCGCAAGCTGGGCTTTGCCATCGTGGGCACGCTGCCGGGTGCGTTCCGGCATCCGCAGCGCGGGTTCGTGGATGCGTTCGTCATGTTCAAGCAGTTGCTGCCGCACTGAATCGTGCGCGCGGGGCTTTTCAGTGGGGCGGACCCGATGCCCCGCCAGCCGCGCCGGCGCCACCTCGCTCCTAGAATGCCCCGGTGAGCGCCCTCCCCACCCCCAGCACCCCCATCGAACGCCGCCCGATCCGCGAGCTTCCCGACGAACTGATCAGCCAGATCGCCGCCGGTGAAGTGGTCGAACGCCCCGCCTCGGTGGTGCGCGAACTGCTGGACAACGCGCTCGACGCGGGCGCGAGCCACATCACCGTTCGGCTGGCATCGGGCGGCGTGCGGCTGATCTCCGTCGAGGACGACGGCCTGGGCATTCCGCGCGAAGAACTCACCGTGGCCTTGCGCCGCCACGCGACCAGCAAGATCGCGAGCCTGAACGACCTGGAAACGGTCGGCACCATGGGCTTTCGCGGCGAGGCGCTCGCGGCCATCAACGCGATTGCCGAGCTGAGCATTCTTTCGCGCTTCACCGGCGCCGACACCGCGTTCTCGCTCGACGGGCGCACCGGTGAGCTGCGGCCGGTGGCGCGTGCGACCGGCACCACGGTCGAGGTGCGCGAGCTGTTCTTTGCCACACCCGCGCGCCGCAAGTTCCTGAAGACCGATGCCACCGAGCTGGCCCACTGCATCGAGGCCGTGCGCCGCCATGCGCTGGCGCGGCCCGAGGTGGGCTTTTCGGTCTGGCACGACGGCAAGCTGGTCGAACAGTGGCGCGCCGCCAGCACGCGCGAGCAGCGCCTGGCAGACGCGCTGAGCGACGACTTCGTCACGCAGAGCGTGGCGGTCGATCGCACTGGCGGCCCGGTGCGCGTGGTCGGGCGCGCCGGCATTCCCGACGCGGCACGCTCGCGCGGCGACCAGCAGTTCTTCTATGTCAACGGGCGCTTCGTGCGCGACAAGGTGCTGTCGCACGCCGTGCGCAGCGCCTACGAAGACGTGCTGCACGGCCAGCGCCAGCCCATCTACGCGCTGTACCTGGAAATCGATCCGGCCCGGGTCGACGTGAACGTGCACCCGACCAAGATCGAAGTGCGCTTTCGCGACGGGCGCGAGGTGCACCAGGCGGTGCGCCACGCGATCGAGGACGCCCTGGCGGCCCCACGCGCTGGCGACGCGCTCGCGCCGTCCGCAGCGCAGCAGCCGTTTTTCAAGGAAAACCCGCTCCCAACGAGCGCCAGCTGGTCGCAACCCGCTATGAATTTCGTAGCACAGGAGCGTGGCGCGGGCGATTTCGAGGCGATGTGGCCCCAGCGCACGGGGCAGTCCGTGCCCGCGCAGGAATCCGGCGCACTGCCATGGTCCGCGCCAAGTGCATCGCCAATGGCGTTCCGCGCCCCCATCGGACTGCCATCGAACCCCGGTGCCAGCCCCGCATCCATCACCACCAACGAGGAAGCCTGGCCGCTGGGCCGTGCGCTCGCGCAGCTGCAGGGCATCTACATCCTGGCCGAGAACAGCCAGGGCCTCGTGATCGTCGACATGCACGCGGCGCATGAGCGCATCGTCTACGAGCGGTTGAAGACGCAGCTCGACGGGGCGGCCATCGGCAGCCAGCCGCTGCTGATCCCGGCCACTTTCGCGGCCACGCCGCAGGAAGTGGCCACCGCCGAGGCCTGCGCCGACGTGCTGCCGACGCTGGGCCTGGACATSACGCCCTTCTCCGCGCGCACGCTCGCGGTGCGCGCCGTGCCCTCGACGCTGGCCGACGGCGATCCGGTGGAGCTGGCGCGCAGCGTGCTGGCCGAGCTGGCCCAGCACGACGCCAGCACCGTGGTGCAGCGCGCGCAGAACGAATTGCTCTCCACCATGGCGTGCCACGGGGCCGTGCGGGCCAACCGCAAGCTCACCGTCGACGAGATGAACGCACTGTTACGTCAAATGGAAGCAACAGAACGTTCGGACCAGTGCAACCACGGCCGGCCGACCTGGCGCCAGCTGTCCGTTCGAGAGCTCGATGCGCTGTTCATGCGCGGACGCTAGGGTTTTCGACGCTTTTTTCAGGGTTTTCGAGGGTTTTGGACGGTCATCCATACAGCGGGCACGCACGTTGCATAGGTTCACAAAGCGCCAATGAGCGTTGTTTGAGGGGGTTACCAAAGTGCAATGTCGGCGCACCGCGGTAAGGAGCAGATGAACTTTTACGCCGACTTCGCTGTCCCTCAACCCCATGATGAAACGCTGGCCCCTCCTCGCGTCTGTCTTCTCGCTGTGTGCCCTGCTCGCCGCCGGTTGCTCGACGCTCGACGCGCAGCAGCGTGAGTGGATCTTTCAGCCCAGCGACCGCAGCTGGGGCAACACCGCCACCATGACCCAGGGCATGGAGGACGTGTGGATCGACTTCCAGTCCTCCCTCACCGGCGAGCCGGCCCGCCTGCACGGCCTGTGGCTGGGCGGCGCGCCGGAGACCACCGACACCCCCGTGCTGCTGTACCTGCACGGCGCGCGCTACAACGTGGCCGGCTCCGCACCGCGCATCCAGCGCATGCACGAGCTGGGCTTTTCTGTGCTGGCCATCGACTACCGCGGTTTCGGGAAGAGCTCCAAGGGGCTGCCCTCCGAGGAATCGGCCCGCGAAGACGCCCGCGCCGCCTGGACCTGGCTGGCCGCGCGCCACCCCAAGCAGCACCGCTACATCTTCGGCCACTCGCTGGGCGGCGCCATCGGCATCGACCTGGCCGCGCACGTCAACGACGAGAGCGGCACCATCGTGGAGAGCACCTTCACCTCGATCGCCGACGTGGTCAGCAGCTTCAAGTGGGGCTGGCTGCCCTTCGGCCCCTTCATCACGCAGCGCTTCGACGCGATCGACAAGGTCAAGGACATCGGCGCACCGCTGCTCGTGGTGCACGGCACGGCCGACAGCCTGATCAACCCGACGCTGGGACGCAAGCTCTACGACGCGGCCACGGTGCCCAAGCAGTTCGTGCTGGTGGAAGGCGGTTCGCACCACAACACCAACTCGATCGGCGAGACGCAATACCGCGCCGCGCTCACGCAGCTGTTCCGCATGAAGCCGGAGAACATGGTCGCCAGCAACGGCGGCGTACCGCGCCCAACGCCCAAGCTTGCACCGCCGGCCGCCGGCGGGCTCACGCCCCAGGACGTGAGCGGCAAGGTGCGGACGCCGGTGCCCGCGGCGATCTGACGCACGAGGGACCGGCACCAGCCGGCACCCGGCCGCCCTTGAAGCCCCGGTGCCCAGCCGGGCACGCGCCATTTGCTACCCTCGGCGCACCATGTCCCCCAGCTACGTTCCGGCCGCCGAGGCCGCTCCCCCGGCAGCGCCAGGCGCTGCCCCTCCCCAAGTCCCCCCCCGCTATGTCGCGCTCGCAGGCCCCACGGCCTGCGGCAAGACAGCCGCCGCACTCGCGCTGGCCCGCCTGCAGCCAGTCGAAATCATCTCGGTCGACTCGGCCCTGGTCTACCGCGGCATGGACATCGGCACCGCCAAGCCCACCGCGGCCGAGCAGGCCGCCGTGCCGCACCACCTGATCGACATCCTCGATGCGCGCGAGAGCTACAGCGCCGCCGCCTTCGTGGCCGACGCCACGCGGCTCATCGAAGAGATCCGCGCGCGCGGCGCGCTGCCGTTGCTGGTAGGCGGCACCATGCTGTACTTCAAGGCGCTGTTCGATGGCATCGACGCCATGCCGGCGGCCGACGCCGCAGTGCGGGCCCAGATCGACGCCGAGGCCGCTGCGCTCGGCTGGCCCGCCATGCACGCGCGGCTCGCCGTGGTCGACCCGGTGACGGCCGCACGGCTGGCGCCGCAGGACAGCCAGCGCATCCAGCGTGCGCTCGAGGTGTGGGCCAGCAGCGGGCAGCCGCTGTCGAGCTTTCATGCGAGCGACAACAAGACGGCCCGGCCCGTGGAGGGCGGCGTGCTGTTCTCGCTGGAGCCGGCCGATCGCGCCTGGCTGCACGCGCGCATCGCCGAGCGCTTCGACGCAATGCTGGCGGCCGGCTTTCTCGACGAAGTGCGTGCGCTGCGCGCGCGCGGCGACCTGACGACCGACCTGCCCTCGATGCGCTGCGTCGGCTACCGCCAGGCCTGGGAAACGCTGGCCGCCTGCGGCGATGCGGCGCCCGACGCCAAGGCGATGGCCGACCTGCGCGAGCGCGGCATCGCCGCCACGCGCCAGCTCGCCAAGCGGCAAGTCACCTGGCTGCGCAGCATGCCGCAGCGCACCGTGATCGCCTGCGACGCCCCCGACGCGGTGCAGACCGCCGTTCAACTGATCGCCAAGACCACCCAAGCCGGATGACGCTGCGCATTACCAACCTCGGCAAGCACTACGGTGAATCGCCTGTCTTCGAGAACGTGACGCTGGCCGTCGAGCCCGGCGAGTTCGTCGCCATCGTGGGGGAGTCGGGTGTCGGCAAGTCGACGCTGCTCAACTGCATGGCCGGGCTGGACAGCTGGGACCAGGGCACGGTGACGCACGACGGCACCGACATCGGCGTGCTCGACGGCGAAGCCTGCGCGCTCTGGCGGCGCAGCCATGTGGGCTTCGTGTTCCAGGCCTTCCATGTGCTGCCGCACCTGGACGTGGCGCAGAACGTGTCGCTGCCGCTGATGCTGCTGGGTGAAAAAAACAAGGACGACCAACGCGTCGCACAGATGCTCGATGCCGTAGGCCTGCCCGGCATGGGCGCGCGGCTGCCGCAGACGCTGTCGGGCGGCCAGTTGCAGCGCGTGGCCATTGCGCGCGCGCTGGTGCACCGCCCCGCCCTGCTGTTGGCCGACGAGCCCACGGGCAACCTGGACCCCTCGACCGCCGCCAAGGTGATGGACCTGCTGATCGGCCAGACCCGCGAACATGGTGCGTCGCTGGTGCTGGTGACCCACTCCGAAAGCGCGGCCGCCCGCGCGGACCGCCTGCTGCACCTCACGGCGACCGGCATCCGCGCCTGACCCGGCTTGCGGCTTGCGGCTTACTGCGGCGGCGCAATCAGCGCGGCAAAGCGCGACAGGTCGACGTTGCCGCCGCTGATCACGATGCCCACGCGCTGGCCCGCAATCGCCTGGCCCGCCGCGATGGCGCCCGCGAAGGCGAGGCAGCCGGTGGGCTCCACCACCATCTTCATGCGCTCGGCGAAGAAGCGCATGGCGTCGACCAACTGCTCGTCGGTCACGGTGAAGATGTCGTCCACGTCGCGGCGGATGATGCCGAAGGTGTACTCGCCCAGGTGCTGCGTCTGCGCGCCGTCGGCGATGGTCTGCGGCGTGGGGATGTGCACGATCTTCCCGGCCCGAAACGACTGCTGGCCGTCGTTGCCCGCCTCGGGCTCCACGCCGTAGACCTTGCAGTTCGGCGCGAGCGCACGCGCCGAGAGCGCCGAGCCCGACAGCAACCCGCCCCCACCCAGGCACACGAACAGGTGGTCCAGCGGGCCGGTCTCTTCGATCAACTCCTTCACCGCCGTGCCCTGGCCCGTGAGCACATCGGGATGGTCGTACGGCGGAATCATCGTCATGCCGCGCTCCTGCGCGAGCCGCTTCGTCAGCGCCTCGCGGTCTTCGGTGAAGCGGTCGTACATCACCACTTCGGCGCCGTAGCCCTTGGTGGCGGCCACCTTGGCGGCGGGCGCGTCCTTGGGCATGACGATCACGGCCGGCATCGACAGCAGGCGGGCCGACAGCGCGATGGCCTGCGCATGGTTGCCCGACGAGAAGGCGATCACGCCGCCCTTGCGCTGCGCGGCATCGAACTTGGACAGCGCATTGAACGCACCGCGGAACTTGAACGCGCCCATGCGCTGGAAGTTCTCGCACTTGAAGAAGAACTGCGCGCCCCAGCGCTCGTTGGCGGTGGTCGATTGCAGCACCGGCGTGCGGTGGGCATGGCCTTCGAGCCGCGCAGCGGCGGCGATGACGTCGTCGTAGGTAGGTAGTTGCATGAGTCCGAGCTTAGCGGCGGCTTGCAATTTTTTGCAGCCCCGATGGGTAAAAACCCGGTAGGCGCGGCAGCCTCGAAGTTCGTACTCTGTATACAGAGTTCAAAAAGAGGTTCGCCATGCCCGCCCAGCTCGTCAGCATCGAGGTCGCACCCGACCTCGTCGACCAGGTGTACCGCGCCCTGCTCGGCGCCATCAGCAGCGGCGCGCTGGCCCCCGGCGAGCGCCTCACGCAGGAGGACATCGCGCAACGCCTGTCGGTTTCGCGCCAGCCGGTGCTGCAGGCGCTTCGGCTGCTGAAGAAAGACGGCTTCGTGCTCGACGCGCCCGGCCGTGGCGTGCTGGTGGCGCCGCTGGAGGCCGAGGCGATGCGCCGGGTCTACCAAGTGCGCGGTGCGCTCGATGTGCTGGCCGCGCGGCTGGCGGCGCAGCAGCGTTTTCGCATCGACCCGAAGCTCATCGAACGCGGCCGGCGCGCAGCGCGCGGGCGCAACGTCGAAGCCATGATCGACGCCGACGTGGCTTTCCACCAGGCCATCTACGAGGCCTCGGGCAATCCGCTGATCGGCCAGAGCGCCAGCCCGCACTGGCGCCACCTGCGCCGCGCGATGGGCGCGGTGCTGCAGGCCGAGCCGCAGCGCGAGGCGCTCTGGGACGAGCACGAGGCCATTGCCGCGGCCATTGCCGCGGGCAACGCGGACCGTGCCGCGCGCCTGAGCGAAGCGCACGTCGCGCAAGCCAGCGAGTCACTGAGCCGGCGCCTGACCGAGCAGTTGGCGCGCATCGCATCCGCATCCACCTACACCCACAAAGGAGACAAGGCATGAAGCTGACCCCCGAGCAACGCGCGCAGTTCGAGCGCGACGGCTACCTGTTCTTTCCCGGCCATTTCTCGGCCGAGGAAACCCGCGCGCTGACCGATGCGGTGCCCGAGCTCTACAGCAAGCGCGAGGCCTTCAACGTGCGAGAGAAAGGCTCCGACGCCGTGCGCACGAACTTCGCCGCGCACCTCATCAGCGAGCCCTTCGCGCGCCTGGCGCGCCACCCGCGCATGGTCGGCCCGGTGATGGACCTCTTCGAGGAAGAGGTCTACATGCACCAGTTCAAGATCAACGGCAAGATGGCCTTCGAAGGCCAGGTGTGGCAGTGGCACCAGGACTACGGCACCTGGCTCAACGACGACCTGATGCCCACCGAGCGCGCGATGAACGTCGCCATCTTCCTGGACGACGTGAACGAGCACAACGGCCCGCTGATGTTCATTCCGGGCAGCCACCGCAAGGGCGTGGTCGACGCGAAACATGACCTCACCACCACCAGCTATCCGCTCTGGACCGTGGACAACGACCTGATCGCCCAACTGGTCGACCGCGCCGGCGGCAAGGACGGCGGCATCGTCTCGCCCAAGGGCCCGGCGGGTTCGATGATCCTGTTCCACAGCTGCCTGGTGCATGCCTCGGGCAGCAACCTGTCGCCGTTCAACCGCGTGGCGGTGTACCTGAGCCTGTGCGCCGTCAGCAACCACATCCGGCGCCACAAGCGGCCCGAGTACATCGCGCACCGCGACTTCACCCCCATCGAGATGCTGCCCGACGACTGCCTGCGCAAGCCCTACCCGGTCGACGTGCCGTGGAAGGACGGCCTGCCCGAGAGCGCGCTGCGCACCTCGCTCGATGTGATCGAACCCGTGGAGGCCTGAACGCCATGAGCCTGCACACCCGCCTGCTGCAGCGCGCCGCCGAAGGCCGCCCCATTCGCATCGGCCTGATCGGCGCCGGCAAGTTCGGCGCCATGTACCTCGCGCAGATTCCGCACACGCCCGGCGTGCAACTGGTGGCCATTGCCGACCTGTCGCCCGACGCGGCGCGCGTCAATCTCGAGCGCGTGGGCTGGCAGGCCGAGCGCGCCGCCGCCGGCTCGGTGCAGGAGGCGCTGAAGCACGGCACCACCTGGATCACCGACGACTGGCGGGCCGTGACGCGCGAGCCTTCGATCGACATCGTGGTCGAGTGCACCGGCAACCCCATCGCCGCGGTCGAGCACTGCCTGGACGCCTTCGCGCACGGCAAGCACGTGGTCAACGTGACGGTGGAGGCCGACGCCTTCTGCGGCCCGATGCTCGCGCACCGTGCGCGGCAAGCCGGCGTGATCTATTCGCTGGCCTTCGGCGACCAGCCCGCGCTGATCTGCGACCTGGTCGACTGGGCGCGCACCTGCGGCTTTCCGGTGGTGGCGGCCGGGCGCGGCCACAAGTGGCTGCCGCACTTCACCGAATCGACGCCCGAGACCGTGTGGGCCAACTACGGCCTCACGCCCGAGCAGGCGCTGCGCGGCGGGCTCAACCCGAAGATGTTCAACAGCTTCCTGGACGGCTCCAAGCCGTCCATCGAAAGCTCGGCCGTGGCCAACGCCACCGGCCTCACCGTGCCGTCGGACGGCCTGCTCTACCCGCCCGCGAGCGTGGAAGACATTCCCTTCGTCACGCGACCGAAGAGCGAGGGCGGCGTGCTGGAGCGCAAGGGCATGGTCGAGGTGGTGTCCTCGCTGGAAGCCGACGGCCGCAAGATCCCCTACGACATCCGCATGGGCGTGTGGGTCACGGTGGAGGCCGAGACCGACTACATCAAGAACTGCTTCGAGGAATACAACGCCCACACCGACCCGAGCGGACGCTACTTCACGCTCTACAAGCGCTGGCACCTGATCGGGCTGGAGGTCGGCATGTCGGTGGCCAGCGTGGCGCTGCGCGGCGAGCCCACCGGCGTGGCCACCTGCTGGAACGCCGACGTGGTGGCCACCGCCAAGCGCGACCTGGCCGCGGGCGAGATGCTCGACGGCGAAGGCGGCTACACGGTCTGGGGCAAGCTGCTGCCGGCCGAGCGCTCGTTGCGCCTGGGCGGCCTGCCGCTGGGGCTGGCGCACAACATCAAGCTGCTGCGGCCGGTGAAGAAGGGCCAGAGCCTGAGCTGGGCCGACGTGGCGATCGACACCGGCACCGCCGCCTGCAAGCTGCGAAACGAGATGGAGGCGATGTTCGCGCCGTCGGCACGGGAGCGGGCCGCCTGAACGCCTGCCGAAATGAACGCCAAATGATGCATTGCGCTCGGCCGCCTTAAAGTCAAAAATATTCTGCTCGGCACGGCGAACCCGTGTCGAAATGGCCGCTGGCGGGCCGTCATTGTGGTGAGCGATCCTGCTCTGCAGCTTCTTCCATGACGGAGAGACACCATGCAGTACATGTTGATGTTCTATCAGCCCGCGGCCGAGTTCGAGCAACGCGACAACGCCGCCTCGCACGCCTACCGCGCCAGCTGGATGGCCTATGCCGACGCCGTGCGCCAGTCGGGCATTTCGCTCGGCGGCCACGGCCTGTTCCCGCCCATGACCGGCACCACGCTGCGCGTGCGCGGCGACAAGCGGCAGGTGCAGGACGGCCCCTTCGCCGACACCAAGGAGCAGCTCGGCGGCTACTTCGTGATCGAGGTGGCCGACCTCGACGCCGCGCTCGAATGGGCCGAGCGCGCGCCCTGCGCCACCAGCGGCGGGGTGGAGGTGCGACCCGTCTTCACCGCCACTGCGGTGGCCGCAGCGCCATGAGCGGCCCGGCGGCTCACCAGGCCGCCGAACGTGCGGCGCGCCATGCCTACGGGCGGCTGCTGGCCATCCTGTCGGCGCGCACGCACGACATCGCCGCCTCCGAAGACGCACTGGCCGACGCCTTTGCCCGTGCGCTGGAGCGCTGGCCCGACGACGGCATTCCGCAGCAGCCCGATGCCTGGCTGCTGAGCGTGGCGCGGCACCGCAAGCTCGACGCCTGGCGCCACACCCGCGTGCAGGACAAGGCCACCCAAACGCTGATGCTGCTGGCCGGCGAGGTCGACGAAGGCAGCACCGAGGGCGCAGCCGTGCCCGACGAGCGGCTGCGCCTGCTCTTCGTGTGCGCGCATCCGGCCATCGACGCGGCCGCGCGCGCACCGCTGATGCTGCAGACCGTGCTCGGGCTCGACGCGGCGCGCATGGCGGGCGCCTTCCTGAGCTCGCCCTCCGCGCTGGCGCAGCGGCTGGTACGCGCCAAGGCCCGCATCCGCGCGGCGGGCGTGCCATTCGAATACCCGCAGGCGCGCGACCTGCCGCACCGGCTGCGCGACGTGCTCGACGGCATCTACGCCGGCTATGGCACGGGCTGGGACGACGTGGACGGCGCCGACGCCCTGCCCCGCGGGCTGACCGACGAAGCCATCGACCTGTGCCGCATCCTGTGCCGGCTGATGCCGAACGAGCCTGAACCGCTGGGGCTGCTGGCGCTGATGCTGTTCTGCGACGCCCGCCTGGCGGCGCGCCGCAGCGACACCGGCGCCTACGTGCCGCTCGACCAGCAGGACATCACGCGCTGGAACCACGAGTTGCTGGCCGAGGCCGAGCACCATCTGCGGCAGGCGTCCACCCTGGGATCGCTCGGGCCCTACCAGCTGGAGGCCGCCATCCAGTCGGCGCACTGCGAACGCCGCGCAGGCGCGCCGGTGCCGCCCGAAACGCTGGTGTCGCTGTACCAAGGCCTGCTGGCACTGCGGCCCAGCGTCGGTGCGCAGGTGAGCCTCGCCTGCGCGCTGGCCAATGCCCGCACGCCGGAGACCGGCCTGCGCGCCCTCGATGCCATCCCGGCGGACGAGGTGACGAACTACCAACCCTTCTGGGCCGCGCGCGCGCACCTGCTGGCGGCCGGCGGTGCGCGTGCCGCAGCCCGGCAGGCCTATGACAGGGCGATCGGCCTGAGCACCAGTGCTGCGGTGCGGACCTACCTCAGCGCGATGTCGCAGCGGCCCTGAGCCGGCGCCCTTCCCGCAGCGGCCCGGAGTTGCCGCCTGCCTTTACCGGGCGCTGAAAGTGCGCGGAAACAGCGCCGCCTGCGAGCGGTCGCGCAGCCGGTAGCTCATGGCCGGGCGGCCCAGGCTGCCGGTGACCATGCCGGCCTCTTCCATGAACTCGCCGTCGAGCATGCGCTTGCGAAAGGCGCTCTTGTCGATGTCGCGGCCCAGCACCACCTCGTAGGTGTGCTGCAGCGCCGGCAGGGTGAACGGCTCCTCCAGCAGAAAGGCCGGCAGCGAGGTGTATTCGACCTTGCTGCGCAGGCGGGTGACGGCCACGTCCAGCAAGTCGCCGTGGTCGAAGGCCAGCCGCTTGCGCGCGGCCACGTCGACCGAGAACCATGCCACCTCGGCCGCGTTGGCGCCGCTGCGCAACTGCATCGCCTGCGCGGGAATCAGCGCATAGAAGCAATGCGTGGTCGACCAGCCGCGCGGGTCGCGCTGCGCGCCGCCCCAGCTGCCGAGTTGTTCGAGGTAGGGCGTGACCACGCCGGTCTTCTCGCGCAGCTTGCGCTGCGCGCAGTCGAGCAGCGTGGCGTCTTCGTCGATGTTCACGAAGCCGCCGGGCAAGGCCCACTTGCCAGGGAACGGCTCGGCGGTGTCGGCGGGGCGCTTCACAAGCAGCACCTGCAAGGCGTCGTCGAGCACGGTGAACATCACCACGTCCACCGTGACCAGCGGACGCGGGAAGCTCAGGGGCGGAAAAATCGACGAGGGTGATTTCACGGGAAGGCTTGACGGCGAATTTGTTAGTTGTACTATACAACCCTTGATTAGTTGCACAAGACAACTTACATCGGAAACAGGAACAAGGCTGTCACACGCTTTCGAGGGAGAGAAAAAATGACGATCCACACAACGACCACGCCGCGCAGCACCCGCGACCTGCCCGCCTACTTCGCGCAGGGCCATCGCCCCGAGTACCTGCTGTTCTGGGGCCACCAGGCGCCGAAGACGGGCGTGAACAAGAGCTGCTTCAGCCAATGGTTCGAGGCCGAATTCAAGGTCGACGGGCTCAGGTACCGCACGGCCGAGCATTTCATGATGGCCGGCAAGGCGCGCCTGTTCGACGACGCGCAAACCTGCGATCGCATCCTCGCGGCCCGCACGCCCGGCGAAGCGAAGAAGCTCGGCCGCGAGATCCGCGGCTTCGACGAGGCGGCATGGGTCGAGGCGCGCCTGGACATCGTGACGCAGGGCAACATCGAGAAGTTCGCGCAGAACGCGGCGCTCGGCGCCTTCCTGCTCGGCACGGGCCACCAGGTGCTGGTGGAGGCCAGCCCGGTCGATCCGATCTGGGGCATCGGCCTGGCCGCCACCGACCCCGCGGCGCAAGACCCGCGCGCATGGCGCGGCCTCAACCTGCTGGGCTTCGCGCTGATGGCCGCACGCGACGCGCTGAGGGCCGCGCGATGACACCCATCGAACGCTACCGGGGTTGCCTGCTCGGACTGGCCTGCGGCGACGCCGTGGGCACCACGGTCGAGTTCCGCACGCGTGGCAGCTTCGAGCCGGTGACCGACATGGCCGGCGGCGGGCCCTTCGGCCTGGTGCCCGGCGAATGGACCGACGACACCTCGATGGCGCTGTGCCTCGCGGCGAGCCTCATCCACTGCGAGGGCTTCAACGCCGCCGACCAGATGAACCGCTACTGCAACTGGCGCAGCGTGGGCTACATGAGCAGCACCGGGAACTGCTTCGACATCGGCCTCACGGTGTCGGGTGCACTCACCCGCTACCTCGCGTCGGGCGATCCGTTCGCTGGCGACCCCGATCCGCGCGCGGCGGGCAACGGCGCGCTGATGCGGCTGGCACCCGTGCCGATGTTCTGGGCGGCCAGCGCCGAAGCCACCTGGCAACAGGCCGGCGAGAGCACGCGCACCACGCACGGCGCACTGGAGGCCATCGAGTGCTCGCGACTGTTCGCGTTGCAGCTGCGGGCGGCCTTGCAGGGCGAAGGCAAGGCGGCCATTCTTGCCACCGCGCCGCCGGCCCCGCTGAGCGAGAAGGTCGCGGCGCTCGCGCGCGGCGACTACGCCTCGAAGCCGCGCGAGGACATCAAGGGTTCGGGCTACTGCGTCGAGTCGCTGGAAGCGGCGCTCTGGTGCTTTGCGCACACGCAGTCGTTCGAAGAAGCCGTACTCGCCGCCACCAACCTCGGTGACGATGCCGACACCACCGCCGCCATCTGCGGCCAGCTGGCGGGCGCGTTCTACGGCGTGCAAGGCATTCCCGCGAACTGGCTCGACAAGCTCGTCATGCGCGAAGAGATCGCACAAATGGCCGACCGGCTGTTCGCACTCGCGAACTGAACGCGCCGGCTACTGCTGCGGCGCCATGGCCGGCTCGCCGACCCGGCGCCCCTCCAGCTGGCTGCCGCCCTGCGCCAGCGTGACGCCGACCACCGCATGGCCGGCATCGCGCCGGAACATCAGTTGCGCGCCGATGCCCGTGACCGCAAAACGGTCGGGGCCGGTCGGCGTGAGCGCGCTGTAGCCGCGCACCGTCTCGCGCACCAGCAGCCTGCCGTCGCGCACCGTGATGTTCAGCGCCTGGGTCTTGCTCACGCGAAACTCGCCGCGGTAGTCGTCCAGACGCTTCGCATCGATCGGCACCTCGGCGGTCGACACCGGGTAGCGGCTCTTGCCGATGGCCAGCATCACGGCCTGCAGCGGCGCGCGTGCGTTGCTGCTGAGCACGATGATGGCCTCGCCGGTGTCGGGCGCCAGCAGCCAGAGCGTGCGGTAGCCCTCGGTCACGCCCGCATGGTAGTAAGTGCGGCGTCCGCCCTCCGGGCCGCGCACCATCACCGCATAGCCGATCTCGGCGCCCTCGTAGCGCGCCAGCGGCGTGAGCATGCGCGCGGCGGCCGGGCCCAGCGGGCCGGCGGCGCCGGCCAGCACGGCGCGGCTGAAGGTCATCATGTCGGCGGCCGTGGAGCGCAGGGCGCTGGCCGGCGCGTAGGCCAGCATGTCGAACAGCGGCTGTCGGCGGTCGCCCGAAAAGGCCGGGGCCATGCGCGAGGCCTTGTCGCCGAGCGGGATCACGGTGTCGTTCATGCCCAGCGGCTCGGTGATGCGCGCACGCACCAGCTCGCCCCACGAGGTGCCGTAGCGCTCGGCCAGCAACTGGCCCAGCAGCGCCATGCCGAAATTGCTGTACGCGGCCTCGCACGGCGGCGCAGCCGCCGTGAGCTTGATGCGCGCGAGCGCGGCCCAGAGCATCGGTTTGTCGAAGGTGCGGAACTGTTCGGCCAGCGGCGCGCCGCCGGTCACGCCGTCGGCCATCACGGGCATGCAGCCGGTGTGCGTGACCAGCTGGCGCAACGTGACCGAGGCCACGCCCGGCGACAGGCCCTCGACCTTGCCGGCCAGCAGCTTGCCCACGGTGTCGTCGAGCTTCAGGTCGCCGCGCTCGACCGCCTGCGCGAGCAGCAGGCCGGTGAAGACCTTGGTGACGGAGCCGATCTCGAACATCGGCTGCTCGGCGCTGTTGGCGGCGATGGCGCGCGGCGGCGACGGCGGCTCGGGGTTGTAGGCGGCGCCGTAGGCCGCCTGCCCGTTGCGCAGCGTGCCCACCACCAGCGTGCCGCGCTCTGCGCCCAGCGCCGCCTTGGCCAGCATCGCGGGGTCGCTCGCCAGCGTCAGGGGCGCCTGCGGTTGCGCGGCGGCATGGCCCACGAGCAGGGGTGCGAGGACGCACAGCGCAAGCCAGGGTCGGCACAGGGGACGGGGAGCACGGGGCAAGAGCCACATCGTCAGATTCCTCAGGCGTCGTCGAAGAGGCGCCATGGTGCCACGCCTGTGCAAGCTTTTGCGCGCCGCCACAATCGATGCATGCGCGCATTGCTCACCACCTTCTCCTGGCAGGAACTCCGCCACCACCCCTGGCGCAACGCGGCGGCCGTGATGGCCGTGATGCTGGGCGTGGCGCTGGCCTTCTCGGTGCAGCTGATCAACGCCTCCGCGCTCGACGAGTTCTCCAGCGCCGTGCGCTCGGTGAACGGCCAGCCCGACCTGGAAGTGCGCGCCGTGCAGGGCGGCTTCGACGAGGCCGTGTTCGCCCAGCTGGCCCGGCATCCGCAGGTGACGCTCGCCAGCCCCGTGGTCGAGTTCCAGGGCCTGGCACTGGTGGCCGACAGCCAGGTGCCGATGCGCGTGATCGGCATCGACGCGCTGGTGCTGCCCACCATCGCGCCCGCGCTGATGCCGCAACCCGCGCCCGGCGCCGACCGCTTCGCGCTGTTCGCGCCGGGCCAGGTGTTCCTCAACGCCGCCGCGCGCAGCGCGTTGAAACTGCCCGCGCAAGCACCCGCAGGCACCCCTGAAACAGTGCAGCTGCGCAGCGGCGACGCCTGGCAGAAGCTGGCCGTGGCCGGCCATGTCGCCGCCGGCGGCACGGCGCTCGCGGTGATGGACATCGGCGCCGCGCAAGACCTGTTCGGCCAGGGCGGCCGGCTCAGCCGCATCGACCTGCGGCTGGCGCCCGGCACCGACCGCGCCACCTTCATGGCCGCGCTGCAGAAGTCGCCGGATTGGCCTGCTGGCGTGCAGTTCGCCGAGCCGGGCGATGCCGCGGAACGCGTGAGCAACCTGTCGCGCGCCTACCGCGTCAACCTCACGGTGCTGGCGCTGGTGGCGCTGTTCACGGGCGCGTTCCTGGTGTTCTCGGTGCTGGCGCTCAGCGTGGCCAAGCGCGCGCAGCAGTTCGCGCTGCTGGGCGTGCTGGGCCTCACGCCGCGCGAGCGGCTGCGGCTGGTGCTGGCCGAATCGCTGGTGCTGGGCCTGATCGGCAGCGCGGCCGGCCTGGCGCTGGGCACCGCGCTTGCGGCCTTCGCGTTGAAGGTGCTGGGCGGCGACCTGGGCGGTGGCTATTTCGAGGGCGTGGCGCCCACGCTGCACTGGAGCGCCGGTTCAGCCCTACTGTACGGCGGCTTGGGCGTGTTGGCCGCGCTGGTCGGCGGCTGGTGGCCCGCGCGCGCAGCGCAGGCGTTGCCCGAGGCCCAGACGCTCAAGGGCCTGGGCGCCGCGCCGGTGCAGAGCAACGGCCACTGGCTGGCGCTGGGGCTGATCGCGCTGGGCGGGGTGCTGGCCAACGTGCCGGCCATTGGCGGCATTCCCGTGGCGGCGTACCTGTCGGTGGCCTGCCTGCTGGTGGGCGGCATCACCGCCCTGCCCTGGCTGATCGCCCTGCTGTACAACCGCATCGCGCCCCTGTTCGCGCAGCGCGTGCTGCCCATGCTGGCCGTGGAGCGCGCGCGGCGCATGCGCGGCACGGCGGCCGTGGCCGTAAGCGGCGTGGTCGCAAGCCTGAGCCTGGCGGTCGCGCTCACGGTGATGGTCGCGAGCTTTCGCGACTCGGTGACGCAGTGGCTGAACGTGGTGCTGCCCGCCGACCTGTACGTGCGCGCCACCTCGGGCGGGCGCGGCAGCAACAGCGGCGGCACCAGCAGCACCGACACCGCCACCTTCGCGCCCGCTTTCGTGCAGGCGCTGGCGCAGTTGCCCGGCGTGGCACGCACCGGCACGCTGCGCACGCAGACGCTTCAGCTCGACGCCACGCGCCCTGCCGTGGCGCTGATTGCGCGCAGCCTGGAAGGCGGCGCCACGCAGTCGTTGCCGCTGGTCGGTTCCGCCATTGCCGTGCCCGAGGGGCAGATCGGCATCTACGTGAGCGAGCCGATGGTGGAGCTGTATGGCGCCAAGCCCGGCACCACCTTCGCACCGCTGTCGGACGCCATGGGCATGTCGGCGTCGTCAAAAAAGACGCCGTCGTTCTTCGTGGCCGGTGTGTGGCGCGACTACGCGAGGCAGTTCGGCGCGATCACCATGGATGCGCGGGACTACGAGCGCATCACCGGCGAGCGCAACGTGAGCGACGTGGCGCTGTGGCTGGCGCCCGGCGCGTCCGAAGGCGAGGTGCAGACGGCGGTGCGCGCGCTCGCCGCCCGCCAGGGCGGCGGCTCCGCCGAATCGGTGGAAATTGCGTCGGTCGGGCAGATCCGCGTGACCTCGCTGCGCATCTTTGACCGCAGCTTTGCCGTGACCTACTGGCTGCAGGCGGTGGCCATCGCCATCGGCCTGTTCGGCATTGCCGCGAGCTTCAGCGCGCAGGTGCTGGCGCGGCGCAAGGAATTCGGGCTGCTCGCGCACCTGGGCTTCACGCGGCGGCAGGTGCTGGCGGTGGTGGCGGGCGAAGGCGCGGCGTGGACGGCCATCGGCGCCGTGGCCGGGCTGCTGCTCGGGCTGGCCGTGTCGGTGGTGCTCGTGAAGGTGGTCAACCCGCAGAGCTTTCACTGGAGCATGGACCTGCTGGTGCCGTGGGAGCGGCTGCTGTTGCTGTGTGCGGCGGTGGTGGCCGCAGGCACGGTGACCGCGTGGATGGCCGGCCGTGCCGCAGCCGGCAAGGACGCAGTCCTGGCAGTCAAGGAAGATTGGTAAAAAAGAGCCCGAAATAACAGCACAAGGCGCCGCAGAAGCGAAGCGCCTGCAGCGCCTTGTTGGCCAAGCGAAGCAAAGGCCCGGGTGGTCTCCACCCCCTCTGGCTGCGCCGAGGAGCGCAGCGTTTCGCGGATCAGGGCTCGCCCTTGTCTGAGCGAAGCGAGTTTGGGCGAGACCCCGCGAAACGCGAGCACCGCAGGTTGCCCCGTAGCGCAGCGAAGGGGTCGCAGCCAGTGGGGTCGCCTTTTCTTTGCTTACTTTCTTTTGGCGAAGCAAAAGAAAGTAAGTCGCCCGCCGGGGCGAGACCCGGCCCCGAACCCCAGCTTCCAAAGCCGTCAACGCTCGCCCAGAACTAGTGGTCGGACAGGCAGCCC
>NNBU01000116.1_pt1 | contig 25883 bp, 20 predicted proteins | sample 1173781 | NCBI WGS metagenome assembly NNBU01 (sample SAMN07173937, study PRJNA388173) | plant metagenome | biome: Plant school; feature: Soil; material: Symbiotic tissue of Blasia pusilla L.; isolation source: symbiotic tissue sample KVJ2 | host: Blasia pusilla | place: Norway: Troms, Kvaloya...
AATTAGAGGTTTCTTGGACTCTGTTAATCAAAGCTTACCAACCGAGCAATGGAAAATCCACTGTGTCCGTTTCGCCCCTAATTGCCCAGTACAAAATCCGATAGAGGATATTTGGTTACAAGCCAAAACATGGGTTAGACGTTTTTGTGCTTTAGTTCCTTCATTTTCACATTTAAAGTGGATATTTGAGTGGTTTATTAGACACACTACCTTTGATTTTGACACTCTACAGATGTACGGAGCTTATTCAAAAATCAAATAGGATTCCTATAAAGGGAAAATAGGTTCAAACTGTTATCTAACACTAATTGATACTAAAGGTATTGAACTTGACAATCCCCAAGAGTGGAAGGAAACTACTGAAAAGGAATTAAAAAAGCGAGGAGCCGATAGTCCCGCTAGTGAATGGTTGCATACTATCTTATACTGCATTAATGCATCAGGATCTCGACTCCAAAAATTTGAGACTGATCAAATTATATATTTTTTAAAACAAAAATATATAGTTGTTATAGTTCTTACAAAATCAGAATGTATTTCGACCAATCAGATAAATGAATTTAGTAATAAGATTAAAAACCAGGTAAATGAAGCTATATCTATTGAACCTGAATTATCTATTGAACCTGCATTATCTATTAAACCTGCATTATCTATTGTACCTGTATGTAGCATAGAAAATAATCTAGTTAAAATCAGCACTCCTTTCGGCAGAGATATACTTCTTGCCGAAATCCAAAAGAATTTTATTGAATCGATCGTTTTAAGACTTCCTGATAATTGTTATCATCCTACAATAAATGCTATTGATGATTGGAAAAAAGAACAAATCAGATTAATAAACAAAAAATTAAAAGAAGGTATCTTTTTAAAAAATCCTGCCAATGAATTAGAAAATACTGTCGGTGAATTAGAAAATTCTTTAGAATTATTGAATCAAAAAATCTCAAAGATTATTCCTAATAAATTATCAGATGTGCTAAATATATATGGTGGGATATTAAAAAATATAGACAGAGAAGAACTTAAAAATGCGTCGCATTTTCTAGAACTCAGTAGTATTGTAGAAGTTATGGGTAAATTTATTGATGAACCTTCTATATACAATACTATAAAAGATAGTGCTAGTGGTGCTTTAGCAGCTGCATCTGTTAGTACTGCTGTTAGTACTGCTGTGGGAGTAGGTGTAAGTGAAGCTGCAAGAATTACTGTAACAAATACTCTGTTGACGTTAGTGGCTGGTGCTTCTGGTGCTTCATATGTTCCGCTAGTAGGAGGGATAGGAACAGGATTAGCTGTTGTTCTTAGTCCATTAGTACCTTTCTTGATCCCAGCATCAATTGTGATTCCATCTGCAATTCAAGGCTTTAAGTTTTGGAAAAAACATAAAGAAAAAACTAAAGCTCTTGAACATATTGAATTGATGAAATCACGCGCGAATAAAGCTGTCAATGAAGCTGTTGAATCTCTTAACAAAACAATCACAGAAATAGCTGATAAACGAAAAATTTATGCTATAGATATGTTAGAAGAATTTAAAATTTCTCTCGTGGAGGCTTTTAAAGCCGATATCCTGCTACAAGATGACGGCGACGATGATATAATTGACGCTGATTTCACCGAGTCTGAGTAACCTGAGTTCGGGATAAGCTGAACACCACAAAACTGTAATGCGTTTGTACGTGTGACTGACACTTATACAAGTCTTTGCTAACTGTGCGATCGCTCCTTTGATGAAACCGCGATTGCCTCCTCCACATTAGAAAAGCGATCGCTCTCTCAAGTCGATTGATTTCATTTTGACCCGCGATCGCCCATTACAATCAAGAAAAGGGAATGAAAAGGATCTGACCTTCATATTCACCAAACTTACTGCAACAAACGAATAAATATAAGTCGTCAATGACCTGTCCGATCGGAGCCGTTGCAATAACTTCAACAACTCCAGGCATAGACAAACCTTTATTGATTCGCTCATAAGCATGGACAGTAATCGTTGCTATATCATGGGTAAGCAAGACGCGTTCTTCATTGGCTGCCCACTCTAAGATAGTGGAATCATCAGTATGGATTAGACCTACATCTTGGACACGAACAATATCCAATCCAGGTAAACGTCTTATCAAGCCCCTCAATATCGAACCATTGAAGTTCTCATCAGTCAATAGACGCACTGGCTATAATTCTCCTTGGGGCTGATAGCGATCGCGCAAGCGCTGCCTAAGATTAGCTAAATTATACTGCTGGACAAATTGATTTCGCTGTTGTTGAGCTTTTTTGCGACGCTGCTCTAGGTAATTGTCGATTTCTTGGCGATGGGTGAGATAGTATGCGATCGCTGCATATATCTCCCCTAAACAGAGAACGGGATACTGAACAGCAATTTCTTCAGGTGTAGAACCGTTATGGTATGTTGCTAGCAAGCTATCAAGAGTAACGCGGCTTTGACCGATGCGAATACCTCCAGCTTCATCCCAACGAAACGGTGGAGCGGTAATCTGAAATTCGATTTGAACGCTCATGGGGGCAATTCTCGGATTTGTGGTATTTCTGTCTTCAGTTTACTTTACCCGTGAAAGAGCGATCGCCCTTACATCAAAATTCAAAATTGAGGAAAAAGACTGGAGGGGATGTAAGTCCACTGGTGTCAACTTAACGCAAAACCGCACGTCCGCCAGGGATTGTAAATCCCCGTCTCATAGCTAAAGTCCTCTTCAGAGGACTAAGATAGCGCGAAAATTTTCAGTCTACTTCAGTAGACTTGAGCAATTAGTCAGGGATTTACAATCCCTGGCGGGTGAACAACACCCAATCAGTACGCTATTTTTGGCAAAAGTAGACACCAGTGATGTAAGTCTTTCCCCTTTGCCCAATCCCCTACTCAATTCAATGGCTCCATAATGGCTCTTAAACCATTGCTAGAGAGAGTTTTAAGCATTTCTTTAGCGTTATATTCACTGCTAAATACTCCTGCTTGCATAACTCTTTGACCTTCCCAAACGGTGGGAAATGCACCAGGAGCAAGCGATCGCACTAAATCTTGATCTTTCTCAGTGAAGAGTGTCACTACCACGCGATAACGGACACCGAGCTGTGTCGCAGAGTTACCGCCATAAGGCATACTTGCAGAACTTGTTCGCAGATTGCGAGTATTATCAATAGGGATATTGTGATTGCTAAGTGGTAAAAGTGCTGAAGCACCTGGAGCAGCAGTTTCTAGTATTGGTAATGGCTGCTGTGTTTGATCCCTCATACTTGAAACTGGTGGTTGTGCAACTGAATTGGATGGGTAATCAGGGGCAGTAAACTCAATCGTATTAGGATCGATCCGCACATAATTTAACTGTGGTGTATCAGGTGGCTGTGCTGGATTGGGAGTTGCAAATTGAGTATTAGTTGGTATTTGTCTAGCCGACAAGCTGCTAGGAGTAGGAAAATTGGCAACTTTAGAAGTAGCTTGCTGCTGAGTGGATATGGGCGTCGAAATTGGTATTTTGGCTGGCAACAATGGCAGCACTTGACTATTTAATTTTGCAGAAACAGGATTATTTGCTGAAATGCTGTTGCTGGTTTGCCCATTGTTAGTTTCAGAGATTTCGGGAGCCGAGAAGGTGATTTCCCCAGTTGGTGGTATTTCTCGTAATACATTATTGGGGACAGGGGCGGGTTGAGAAGTTGGGGCTGCTAGTGCTGTTGTCCCGTTAATATCTACATTGCCAGTGATGCGATCGCTCACAAGATTGTTACCACCAGCAGAAATCACCTGTTTAGCAGCGCTGGCGTTAATGTCATAGCGAGCATTATTTTGAAATTGATTACCCCCAGGTTCCGATGCACTACCCAAATCTGGCATTGCTTGAGCGATCGCAACTAAACCATCTTCTTTATTATCTTGAATAATATTATTCCGTAAAATCGGGCGGGCCTTAGCTTGCACCACAATTCCCGATCTGTTGTTTTGAATTTGATTGCCAATGACTATAGGAGCGGCATTTTGGGCAATATTGATGCCAAAACCCGTTTGGTAAAAGACATTCTCCTTCACTTGGGGACTGGAGTTACCAGCAATTGTGATGCCATTGGCTCCATTGCGATCGAAGTAATTTTTGCTAATGGTGGGTGCAGCACTACCACTAACAGAAATGCCATCTTGGGTACTGCCACTAAATGTATTTTCCGCGATTACTGGATTGCTAGATTCAATCCATAAACCGTAACCACGGCGATTAGGGTTCGTCACCGTTACTCCAGTCAGCGAGGCTTGGTTTGCCCCAACAATTGCCACGTTTTGACCGGCAAAGCTCCGGCTCAGGTAATCACCACCTCCCTGAATGATAATATCCTTACCTTGATTGCTAGGGTTGCCTTGAATTGAAACACCCGGTTTTAGCATTAAAGGGAATTCCTCTCCTGTTTCGGTGCTATAAGTGCCCGTGGAGAGCATAATTACAGTATTGGCGTTAGCTAATCGCAACGCTTGGGTAATCGTTTTCACCGGAGCAGATTCGCTACCATTTCCTGCCTTGTCATCTCCAACATCAGGGTTGACAAACAGGGTGTTAACCTGAGAAGTTGTTTTCTCACCCAGAGGTGCTGAATCTGGTGTCAATGGCATCTGAGCGATGCGAGAGACTTCTCTTTCAGAGACGCTAACGCGTAGCTTGCTTCCCCGTAGGGATACGCCAACGGCAAGCTCCGCTAACGCGCTATCTAGGAACGCCATATTTGCCGCTACTAGACCTAAAGTAAAAGATAATACTGAAAAACTAAAAAATAAAAGCCTTGCTGATTTCAGAAACTTCAGCTTTGCAAACAGAACATCTACTCTACGGTACTCACGAAACACACGAGTGAGAATCATATTTAACACGACTCCTTAGAAATAATCATAAATTCTGATACTCTTTGAGAGTATTATGTCGATAATATTACTCACATATTGACCGATTGGCGATCTTTAATACAGAGTAATAAATATAGGACTTACGCAAAAGTAGACGCGGTAGGGGCAATACCCAGCGCATTGGTGTCAACTTAAGCTTAAATGCTTATCCCACATACGTTTTACCCCCCTTAATCCCCCCTTGGAAAGGGTGGAAAAAGAAATCCAGTTCCCTCCCCTTTATAAGGGGAGGGCTAGGGTGGGGTAACGCGGATCGTGATGGTCAGCAAGTGAACTCAATATCACATATTGACAAGGGTTTCACGTTAAGTTGACACGTATGTACCCTGCGGGAAGCCGCTCCGCGTCTACATGAATTGCCCCTACCTAAAAATAAGGGTTTCGGCTATTGTTTGCGTAAGTGCTGAAATATGTATCAGTTCAACAATACCTTGTCCTAAAGGACACGCTACGCGAATGCCAAGATCCCCTCACTCTAAAAGAGGAGAAACGCAGGGACGTATAAAACTGTGGTAATCGGATTGCGTCCAATAAATAGGCTCAGATAGTATTTTGAGCGAGAAAGCGCTCCTTTGCAAAGTTAAGATTTACTTTATAAATACTCTCTAAAATAGTATCCATGCAGTCTCAAATTTAACAGTTATCAGTTATCAGTTTTAATTAAGACTTACGCAAAAACCCTCTTAAACTCTCATTCCTCCGTGACCTCTGCGTCGCGCCAGTTGCTACAAGTCGGGGAACCGCAAGGGCGCACTGGCATCTCTGTAGTTCGTTTTCCGTAAAATACTTGACTAACCTTAGTGCGAAACTGTAGCCTCAAACTACCCTTATCACTGTCTATAGGAACATGGGATAATTTACCGTAACCCTCACTAATACGTTGTTTTGCGTAGATTCAGCAAAAATCTAGTAAAAAAAAGCAAATTAATTAACTATGGTTACTAGGACTTATGATAATTCACACTTCGATGAAAGCACTAATGGGGTTGTTGTAATGGTCGAGCCATACAGCCAAAAAGAGCAAATCCAGCAAGTTGTTTACCGCATTTTAGATGCCAATTTAGACCGCGCTCGTGAGGGCTTGCGAATTATCGAAGAATGGTGTCGGTTTGGGTTGAATAATGCCCAGTTGGCTCTTGAATGCAAGCGCTTGCGACAAGAGGTAGCGAAGTGGCATACCTCTGAATTGCGGGCGGCGCGAGATACACCAGGCGATCCGGGGACTGAGTTAACTCATCCTCAGGAAGAAGAACGAGCTAGTATAAAATCGGTGTTGCAAGCTAATTTTTGCCGGATAGAAGAAGCATTACGGGTGTTGGAAGAGTACAGCAAGCTTTACCAACCAAATATGGCTAAAGCTTGTAAGCAGATGCGCTATCAGGTTTATACCCTAGAAAGTAGTTTAATGGGTCATCAGCGCCATCAATTGTTGTGGCGATCGCGTTTGTATCTTGTTACTTCCCCTAGTGAAAATTTGTTGAATAATGTCGAAGCTGCACTCAAAGGGGGATTAACGCTTTTACAGTACCGCGACAAAACCACTGATGATTCTCTGCGTTTGGAACAAGCTAGAAAGTTACGGCAGTTATGCCATATCTACGGTGCTTTGTTCATCGTTAACGATCGCGTGGATCTAGCTTTAGCTGTGGATGCAGATGGGGTGCATTTGGGACAACAAGATATGCCTATTACCATTGCTCGGCAATTACTAGGTTCCCAGCGCCTGATAGGTCTTTCTACCACAAATAAAGAAGAAATGCAAGGGGCAATTGCTGAAGGTGTAGATTATATTGGCGTAGGGCCAGTTTATGAAACTCCTACCAAAGTAGGTAAGGCAGCAACAGGGCTAGAATATGTTAGCTATGCAGCCAAAAATTGCTCAATCCCTTGGTTTGCCATTGGGGGAATAGATGCCAATAATATCAATGATGTGATCGATGCCGGAGCCGAACGTGTCGCGGTGGTGCGATCGCTCATGCAAGCCGAACAGCCTACCCTCGTGACACAATATTTGCTCTCCCAACTTAATCGCGTTAAACCAGAATTTTAAAAGAGTCATTTGTCATTTGTCATTTGTCCTTTGTACTGAGCGTATCGCTAAAGCGAAAGCTCCACTAACGCGTAGCGTCTTGTAGAGAGTCAATCAATATTTAATTTAACTAATGACCAATGACCAATGACTAATCAAAAAAAAGAGGGACGAACCTGCTGTTGCTGGCTAATCCCGTCTGCCGATCCTTAAAAGAGAGGAGAACACTGTATAACAATATAGCCTTGATTGAGAATTGATGTCAACTACTAATGAAATCTTTTCTCAATAAAATTGAGAGCCTTAATTTTTAGCTGTCAGCCGGATGCAGGAAAGAGTATTATGGTGTTTCAGTTCTTATACAATAAAAAGTCGCCTATTTCTGGCTATGACGCTACAATTGCGCGTTTATGTTCCACCCCATCCCCTGATCAAACACTGGCTAGCAGTCGCTCGTGATGCAGGCACACCGCCAGTATTATTTCGCAGTGCGATGACTGAGTTGGGAAGATGGCTGACTTATGAAGCTGCACGGGACTGGTTGCCAACCCAAGAAACAGCCGTGCAGAGTCCCTTGGATACTTGTCCAGCAACGGTGATTGATCCGCAGGTACCTATGGCAGTAGTACCGATTTTGCGGGCTGGACTAGGATTGCTTGAGGGAGCGCAGACTTTACTGCCTTTAGCATCGATTTACCATCTGGGCTTGGCGCGAGACGAAGAGACATTGCAACCTCATTGTTATCTGAACAAGTTACCAGAAAAATTTGACCCTCAAACACGAGTGTTAATTACCGATCCAATGTTGGCAACAGGAGGGTCGATTATGGCCGCAATGGCAGAATTGACACAACGGGGTGCTGATCCATCCCTAACGCGGATTGTTTGTGTAGTGGCGGCTCCACCAGCTTTACAAAAATTGAGTGAAGCCTATCCAGGTCTAATAATTTACACCGCTACTATTGACGAAAAACTAAACAGCAAAGGGTATATTGTACCGGGATTGGGAGATGCAGGCGATCGCATCTTTGGGACTTAAGCTAGTATGCAGCTAGGGCAGGAAAATAGCATAACTACTGTAAAAGTTGCAAGGTTTGTTGAAGGCGGTAAAGATATGAGTCAGCGAGATGGTTTTGGCAGTGGTTTTTTAGCAGGGGCGTTTGTTGGTGGCGTATTTGGCGGTGTTATCGGAGCACTGATTGCTTCTCGACGCGAGCCAGAAATACTAGTAGAGGAGGAGACAGAACTGACAGATAGCCAAGCCGAAGCTAAGAAAATAGCAGCAAGGCGGCGTCAGATGAAAGCCTCAGAAAGTGAGAGCATTGGCATCGAAACGGCCCGGCGATCGCTAGAAGATAAAATTGCCCAGCTAAATGCCACAATTGATGAGGTGCGGAAGCAACTAGGAAATGTTAATGGCGGTTCACCCCAAGCAATCAATGACCGCTCCCTCACTAAAGACTCCTGAGGTTTGTTCAGTCGTGGTGAAAGTGTCAAGTGTGGTAAATGTGTAATCTGCAAACACCATGACATGGACTAAATTAAAATTAAAAGATAAGACCGCGTTTGACACTTAGTAGGAAATCAACAAATCCATGTACCTTCTCATTAACACTCTGGCTACTTTCATCCAGATTTATACTGTTTTGCTAATTATTCGAGTTTTATTGACCTGGTTCCCCAATATCAACTGGTACAACCAACCATTTACCACTTTGAGCCAGATAACCGATCCTTATCTCAATCTGTTCCGCTCAATCATTCCCCCATTGGGCGGTATGGATTTTTCTGCAATGTTAGCGATTATACTGCTTCAAATAGTAGGTGGTAGTTTGCAAGCTGTCTGAGAAGACAGAACTTGCATTTCCTCCATATTCAACTTCAACTAAAAAATTTGTAGGTCTGGGCTAACCAGCTCAGACTTATGCAACGCTAAATAACTAACAGCGACCTATCATCGGGTAAGTGTGGGCTGTCGGTTTACTTCGTAATTTTTTTGTGGTACTCAATCGAGTCGGGAGACTCTATTAACAATTTCCCCTTACTACTTCTATAAAAGGGAAAACTTACAACCCTATTTGTTCTATATTGACTGCGGCGTTTATATCACCGTCAATAGCAAAAATCGACTCTTTGCAATTCGGAATCCGGTTGGACAGTTCTTTCAGATCAAGACTTTTAAAATCACATTTTCAATCAATATCGATTGCTGTCGCAACACCCTTTGCAATACCTTCAATCGGCTGGGATTGTTTTGGAAAAAATCCCGTAAACCAATACAGTATCGGATCGTTCTTATGTGAGAACTGATCTCAAACCTGATGAAGAAAGACTACGGGTCTCAACCTAGACAAAGCTTAAATCAGAAAGGACACCGACGACTGGCCGTGTTTCGTCTCGGTGTCCCTGCTGGTTCGCTCCTCACACACTTGCTAATGTAGCCGAGGTGGTGCATTGAGTCAATAGCTATATAAAAGTTTTTATTTTCTGACTAAGGGACTTCCAAAAAATAAATTATCCCGTAGTAGTGTGGCATGACAAGTAGGATATTTTTTTAACGTATAGCGGAAGTCCCCATCTTCAAGGTATTCCTAAGATGGGGATTGTGAGCGGGGGATGAGGATTGCATCTGATATTGATTTATTGCGTAGCAAAAACAGGTATCGGATGTATGACGAATCCCAATTATTTCCTTTAAATATTTTACCGCAAATAAATATCATGGTAAAGTATTATCAGCAAGGAGGTGATGTCGAGTGTTACACAAAGTCGTGCAAGTCCGTTTATATCCGTCAGTTAAGCAAGAAATGCAACTAGCACAAACTTTTGGCTGTGCTAGATGGTGGTGGAATTATGCTCTGAGTAAATCTATCGAGACTTATAAGGAAACGGGTAAAGGACTAGGACGTGCTGCACTCAACGCATTTCTTCCTGCACTTAAAAAAGCTGAAGAGACGATGTGGCTATCTGAGTGTTATAGCCAAGTTTTACAGACCATAACACTCAATCTAACTACGGCGTACAAAAATTTTTTTGAGAACCGCGCTGGATTTCCTAAATTCAAATCTAGGCACGGAAAACAGTCTATCCAGTATCCTCAAAACGTCAAGATTGTAGATGGCAATGTTAAACTTCCCGGCAATATTGGGATAGTCAAAGCCAAAATACACAGACTTATTGAGGGAAAAATTAAAACTGTTACTGTAAGCAAAACGCCTTCTGGTAAATATCTTGCATCTATCCTGACTGAGTTAGAAGGTGAAAACCCAATTATTTCAGAAGGTAAGATATATGGAATTGATCTAGGCTTGAAACACTTTGCTATTGTTACTGACGGCGAGAAAATCTCTAAATATGATAATCCTAAACACCTTGCCAAACATGAGAAAAATCTCAAACGTAAGCAAAAGAAATTAGCGCGTAAAGTAAAAGGGAGTAATTCGAGAAATAGATATAGAAAAGTTGTTGCCAAGGTGTACGAGCGAGTTAGTAATTCGCGGCAGGATTTTCTACATAAACTTAGTTATAAGTTGGTCAGCGTAAGCCAAGCTGTCATAGTAGAAAATCTTCATGTCAAAGGCATGGTTCGTAATCACAAATTGGCGAAATCAATATCTGACGCAGGATGGGGAACATTCACTAACTTTTTAGCCTACAAGCTAGAACGCAAGGGTGCGAAGTTAGTTGAGATTGATAGGTGGTTCCCCAGTTCCAAACTCTGTTCTAATTGTTTTTATCAAATAGGTGAGATGCCATTGGATGTCCGTGAATGGACTTGTCCTCATTGCAATACTCATCATGATCGTGACGCAAACGCCGCGCAGAACATTAGAGCAGAAGGCATCAGAATCATAAAGGCGGAAGGTTCAGCCGTCTCTGCTGTAGGAGGAGAGGTAAGTCCTATTCTTGGGCGAAAGTCTAAGTTTAGGCACTCCCCCGTGATTACAGAAGCCCCAACTTCAACCGTACTCGGTAAGTTGGGGTAGTTCACTTAGAAATACTTTATAACTCCAAGGGCGCAAAAACCCCCAGGTTTTCCTCTAAAACAAATCTTAATACTGACTGAGTAGCCATCAGCAATCCAATTCTAGCTTGGGCTAGCTCTGGTGACGTAATTTTTACCTCACCCCAAATTCGGCAATTAGACCAGAACTTTTCAAAAGCTTGGCTCAAATTCAGCGCTACTTTTTCCCATTTCACAGAACCGCTAACATCAGGGCACTCTATGTTATCTACCACTTGTATTAACTCACCAATGAGACGACGCTCATCTGGGTGATTTAGTCGCAGTGTTCCGTCACGGTTGAGCCAAGGCATAGGGTTCGGAACAATAACACTCCAAAAAGCTGGACTAATATTTGGAACTGGTTCTGTAAGTTTAATCAATCCCTCTCGGTGAGCCAGAAGCACTAGCGAACAGCATCGTGCATGAGCATATTGAACACTAAACAACGAATTGGGCATTGGGCATTGGGCATCAATTGTCTCCTCATCTCCCCCTGCTCGCTTCTCCCTGTTCCCCTGCTCCCCTGCCTTACCAGAACTCCCCACTACAAGACTTTGTAACCAATTCTCTAAGGTTGAGTGAGTCAATTCAAAATGTATCCAACCAGGGGGAACTATTTGGATGCTAAAAACGTCCTCACAAATCCCTGAGATATCTGAGGCGATCGCACTAGCTAGCTCCATCGCTTTTCGATTCTGAGATTTTGATAGTCGTAGGGACACACTTGAGGTGTATAAAAATCTATTATCATCTCTACCTTTATGTAGAGGAATTTTTTCATCTTCTGTGCATATATTTTCTGCTTTGTAAGTATTAATGCTTGGTGATTTTATTAAATAACTGTACACTAGCTGTTTTATTGACGTATATTTGCTAACTGGTAATCTATAATGCACGTAATATTATTTAAATAATCATGTAAGATATATTTGTTACTTTTCTGTCATCTATCTTGCGGTATAAATTTAATTTAGATGAAGAAAAATGAGAAGAGGATAAAATTTGATGAATAATCGATGAATAGTAAGTAAACTTTACTACCATCATTGTACAGTAGGAAGTATAACAAAAGAGTAGAGAGTAATTTGCTTTCTATTCTTTGGATTGGCTGGCGCTGTTAGGCGTTAAGCCTGCCTCGCCAACACAAAGACACTCCTTGCACCCTTTTATTTACGTCTTTGTCTTCAGCCGAACGCTCTTTGTTACCTATGCAATCTCCATCCTCCTTTTCTGAGGCATCACGGCCTTTTTTGACTTGGCAACGCATTCTTGACTGGGCTCAAGAACACTATCGCTGCCGTACCTTTAGCAAAGATGAGCGCATTCCAGCTCGACCTGGATTGCTGTATTTGGTGCAAAGGGGTGCGATCCGCATGGTAGGAACCGCCCAAGTTAGTGCAACTGCTAGTCAGCTAACGTCTCGACGAATCAACAGAACTCCAGAAGAAGCGTTCTTGGGTTTTGTCGGAGCGGGACAACCATTTGAAATTGTTGCTCAGTCACCATTCACACTCCAGGCTTATGCCCATGTTGACCAAACTGCGGTGCTGTGGATGTACTGGCATGACTTAGACAACTGGCCTCACTTCCGTCGCGAAGTGATGGATGCCTTTAGGTATCAGCACCAGCGTAAGCTGCTGTGGTTGAGTGCCTTGGGACAACGCCGCACAATTGACCGACTCTTAGGATTTCTCACATTGTTGATTGAGGAATATGGAGAGCCAGCAATGAGCGACACTGATCCAGATGTGATTCGCGGTTATTGTCTGCCTTTCCCCCTCACCCATGCCCAAATTGGTAGCGCGATTGGTTCGACTCGTGTCACCGTCACCCGTTTGATGGGTAAGCTACGTCAACGCGGCTTAATCCTGACTCAAGGGGATAATCTAATTTGCTTGCCAGCAGAGTCGATTAACAGAGCTGGTTAAAGCACGGTTCAGAGCGGCGATTTCCGCCACTCTGTCTTGAGTACGATTCGCAGGTGTCAGCGAATTTTGACAAACCCTGCTTGGGTAATCAGTTCCTGTCCCTGCTCAGTTAGCAGTAAGTTGGCGTAAGCGACACCTGCTTGCTGCTCAGTCTGACCATTCTGTTTGACCACCACAAACAGATTGCGGGTAATCGGGTATTTTCCTGATTGAAAAGCTTCAATGTTCAATTTGTTCCGTTTACCAGGACATTCAGACGGGAGGACAGAAGGTTCTTGGTATGGAGCAATGTATTGTCCTTGCGTCCGCCCCAACGGCAAGGCTTTGATTGAGCATTGAGGAACCACCTCTGGGGCAGAAGCGTAATAGATGCTGCCAGGACTACCAGCCAATTTTTGCAAGGCTTGGGTGGTTGTCGAGATAAATTCCACATTGGAACTGAAAGCTTGACCACCCAAGATATCTTGGACAAAAAGTTCGACTGTACCGCCATCAGAAATGCGGCGGGAATAGGGCTTAATCGGGATATTGGGGCCGCCCACCTGGCTCCAATTATTGATTTTACCTGTGTAAATTGACTTTAACTGCTCTACAGTTAGTCCTGGAATATTGAGGTTGAGGTTAACTGCGACTGCTAAACCATCAATTGCCACAGGAATTTGTTTTAAACTAAACCCACGCTGCTGGGCACGACTTAATTCTTGATCTAAAACTGGTCGAGAGGATTGCACAAAGGCTAGTTGTCCGTCTATCAACGACTGGATGCCGGTACCAGAACCAGGAGATGCGTTGCTGGGTTCTACATAGCGCAGTCGTAACTCTGGTCGTGCGGCTTGAATTACGGAATCAACTACTAGTCGAATCGGCGCCCAAGATGTACTGCCTCCATAATTGAATAATCCTGTAGGAACATCCTTTATTAAAGAGAAAGTCGCGCTGCTAGGTGTTCCTGATGTAGCTTGTGACGTTTTGGTGCTATCAGAATTGATTGTATTTACCTCCAGACCAGACTTTCTGCTAAACCACCAAAAACCGCCAGCTATTAGCCCGACTGTAATCAGAACTGATAATACAAGAATAGGTATTTCATTTTTTTGGGACATAGCAAATTACTCCCGCGTCCATTCAATATAAGTGCTTGATAGGTGCTTGCTACTTGAGATTGTATTTGGAGGACAGGGTTTTGTTAAAAAATTATGACAAATCCTAACTTCTGACTACTTTAGAAGCAAAAGTATAATAAATTTCACCTGCATTATTCGTCTCTTATCTCAAGGTTTGAGTTCTTGTAAGGATAAGTTGAGAGTAAGATTTTTCCCATATAGCTCAATTTCCCATTTTGAGAGCTTTTTCAGGTTAAGTATTGGTTAATTTTTAATTTTTTGTTCCTAATTAACGTACTGGTTCAAAGTCATAACCAGTGCGGGAGCGAGAACCAGGAACAATTTTCACAAGTTGGACTGGCGCATTGCGATCGCCTGATGTTAAAAACCGAATTGTGCCAGAAGCGCCGCTAGCAGAAAAGTCAGGAGAGAAGAGTGCTTGTTGGACTCCAGATCGGGTGGGATTGCGTTCTAATGCCGCAATCAAAGCTACAGTGGCGTCATAACTGAGGGCACTCCGCCAACTCACATCACCACCCCATAGCTGCCGAGATTTCTGGGGAAAACCTGACTTGCGATCGCCCTGAATATGCCAGGGAACTGCCACTATCATTCCCGCAGCTTGCTCTCTGCCAATTTCTAAAGTTTTAACGGTGTAAACATCATCTCCTCCTAGCAGAGTTAACCGTTTCTGGTTAATCTGAACTACTTGTAGGGCTTTATCGAGAGTTTCAGCGTTAGCAGCTAGCATCATCACTTCTGCACCTTGCTTAGTTGCTTGTTCTACACTTTTAGCCGCACTGAAATCCGCCTTGGATAAGTCAAATTCGCTGGATACCTGTCCACCCTCTAGGGAAACAGAGGAAACAAACTCCGATTTTAAAGACTGGCTATAGTTACTCTGAGAATTAAAGAAAACCACTGCATTTTTTTTCTGCAAGGTTTTTACCATATAGTTGGCTAAACTTCTAGCAGCCATAAAATCACTGGGAACTGTGCGAAAAATGTAGCGGCTAAAGTTAGAAATTTTGACTGATGTACTGGTAGGAGAAATTGCTACAAGTTGTCCAGAAGTATAAATAGTACCTGTGGCTAAGGTGGAATCGCTAGTATTCGGCCCAACTACACCTAATACTTTTGAATCGCTGACTAGACTGTAAGCGAGTTGCTTGGCTATTTCTGGATTGTCATCGTCATTAGCTATCCCTACCCTCAAAGGCACTCCCTTGACTCCTCCAGAGGTATTAATTTCATTTTGGGCTTGGGCAATGCCACGTAAAATTTCTAAAGAAATATTGGGGTCAGTGCCGAATGGTACAGAAGCCACGATGGTGTAACTCTTGGAAGAGCCGATGCGGGCATTGTTAAGAAAGATCAGGGCTTCTGGATCGTTCTGGTTGAGTTTTAGGGTAGATGTGAAATTGGCGATCGCTTTATCATAACTTTTAGCAGCGATCGCCTGTACTCCTTCTTTTTTAACTGGAGAAATGTCACCCTGAGTAAAGGATTTTTCCCCAAAACTAATGCGGTCTGGTCGGGATAAATTGCTGTCTGTTTCCTGATTTGGATCGATGGGGATACTAGTAGCACGAAGTTTGACCCCATTGTTAGTAAACCACCAAAAACCACCGCCAACTATGCTAACTGTTAGCAACAGAGCCAAGGCTAAAATTTTGGTTTCATTCTTTTGTGACATGAATTAAATAAAGAAAAAATGTTTATTATTTGATTATTTCGCTAAATTAAGCACTTTGATTATTTAATTCTGACAAATCCAGCTTTTTCGATTAGTTCTTGACCTTGAGGTGTCAAGAGCCAATTTGCATAAGCTTCACCAGCTTGCTGATCTGTTTGACTATTCTGTTTAACGATTACAAATAAATTGCGGGTAATTGCGTAGTCTCCACTACGAAATGCTTGACTATTTAAGTTATTACGTTTATTTGGACATTCAGATGGAGATACAAAGGGTTGTTGGTAGGGAGACACAAATTGACCGCTTATGCGCCCTAGTGGTAGGGACTTAATTGTGCATTGAGGTACAATTTCTGGGGCAGAAGCATAGTAAATTCCACCAAGATTGGCAGCTACTTTTCGTACTGCTTCTGTAGTCGTACCAATATAACTAACGTTGTTAGCAAAATTCTCTTTATTTAAAACATTTTCCACAAAGAACTCAACTGTACCCCCAGCTTCTTTGCTACGAGAATAGACTGTAATTGGTAAATTTGGCCCACCCACCTGTTGCCAATTAGTAATTTTGCCAGTGTAGATATCTTTGAGTTGAGCGACAGTTAAACCAGCGATATTGAGATTGTGGTTAACTGCGATCGCAATACCATCAATCGCCACTGGAATTTCTTTCAAACTAAATCCTTTTTCTTTAGCTTCGGTATTTTCTTCAGCTTTAACTGAGCGAGAAGATTGAGAAAAAGTTAGTTGATTGTCTATCAACATCCGAATACCAGTTCCAGATCCTGCTTGACCTGAAGGAGGTTGAGTGTAGCGTAAAATAAACCGAGGGCATTGACTTTGCAGTATGAAGTCTACATCTTTACGAATGGGTGCCCAAGTTGTACTACCACCATAGTTGAATGTCCCCTCTGGGAGGTTTGGCACGTTACATCTGTTGACAAACTGGTTTATGGGATTATTTGTGTTATTAGCAGTCTCCGAAGATTTAGGAACAGTTCCACTTAATTGCGCCCACCGTTCCATAAGAAACCATAGACCACCAAAGATTAAACCAATGGTGGCAGCAACGGCTAAGAAAAGAGTAAGTGTTTCGTTTTTTTGAGACATAATGCGGCTATTAGCGCCAAGATTTTTTTAAAGTAAGATAGATAATAATTTATAAATAAGTCGAAATATAGCTGTTATTGAAATAGCTACTAAGCCTGCTAAAACTGATAATATAATTACTTCGTGAATAGCACGCCCCCCTTGTAAAAAGGGGAGAAAAAAAATAATCGCAAAAGTAATTGTTGGAATAATTAATAAATCGAACTTCTCAATCCACCGTCTGGTTTGAGCAAATATCAGTATCCCTAAAATTACAGCTGCAACGCTTAAAGTAATTATTTCTGATTTTACGAGACTGAAGAGGGCGATCGCGATCAATGCCCCCTCAAATCCACTAAATGCCGCCCCACCCAATAATTCCATTGTAGAAAACGCTGGTTGAGTTGGTGAACGGGGAGGGACGATGGGATTAGAACCTTGAGGTGGTTGTGGCGGGAGTGTGACAGAGTGCGAATTAAGTTGTGTAGGGGCTAGAGGCTGTGAATAAAGTGCATCTAGAACTTCTTGCGCCGACTGAAAGCGCTGATTAGCGGCAGGTAGCAGCATCTTATCTAAAATGTCAGCAAGGCGAGGATTGACAGTCACTTGCATTCGCCATTTCCACTGGTTGCTATATGCATCAAATAGTTGGATTGCTTCTTGATTTGTTAATAAGGTAATAAGAGTTACAGCCAAAGCGTATAAGTCTGTAGATGGGAATACTTGTCCCCCAGTCATTTGCTCAGGCGGTGCAAATCCCATAGAATAAATTCCTGTGGAAGAAGCAGCGCCTAATGCAGCATTTGTTACTTGCTTAACTGCGCCAAAATCTAGTAAAAAAAGTTTCCCATCACGGCGACGCATGATGTTAGAGGGTTTAATATCTCTGTGGATAATGCCTCGATTGTGGACAAATTTTAGCACCTTCAGGATTTCTTGCAGCACCTCTAACACTTGCTGTTCAGAAAATTTGCCTTGTTGAACTAATTCTTCTTCTAAATTTTGCCCATCAATGTATTCTTGTACTAAGTAAAAAAACTGGTCTTCCTGTCCTGATTGCGAACTATTAATGATCACTGGGAAGAAGGCAAACAAGTCAGGGATTTGCTCGTGATCGTTACCAAGTTGTGCTAAAACATCTGCCTCTCTCTCAAACATTATCTGTGCTTGTTGCAGTTGAGTTGGGGTTAAATTACCCACTGGTTGAAACTGCTTAACTACGCATTGACGCATTCCTGGGATGCGGCGATCGCGTGCCAAAAATGCGGCTCCAAACCCACCCCTTCCCAGCAACTTCATGGGCACATATCGACCATCTAGCAGCAATGGCATACCACAGGTAGTACAGTATTTTTGCTGCGTTGTTTTCAGCGTCGTAATATCATCTAAATCGGCAAAATAGTTTTGTGGGCGTGGACAACGGGGACGAGTACAGTAAACTTCCATTTTCGTGATTAGTCATTAGTCATTGGTCATTTACAAAAAAACAAAGGACTAACAACCTAACTAATTTTAGATTTTAGATTTTAGATTTTGGATTTAAGGAAAAATTCCCAATCCAAAATCTAAAAAATTGGCTTTATACCCTTGAATTAATTTGTGGAGATGAATCAAATAATTTCATTATCTCAAGCCCCACTTTCGCTATGGGATCAATCCAAAATCTTAAATTTAAAATCCAAAATTGAGTTACCAGATTTTAGTCTTCACTGGAGGAGGTGGGCATTGCTATATCCAATGTAGTTACCATGATGTTTTTTTGTGTCAATTTTAACACATCTTGATTCCATCCAGGGTTAGCAAACTGGGGCAAAATTTCTTGACTAAAGGCTTCTGCGGCCTTGGATCGATAGCGATTGGGATTATAAATCAGCCATAGTGTCCGTTTGACGACGACACCTTCAATGGGGGTACGGTGCAGAACGCCCATTTGTAACTCTTTAGCGATCGCACTTGTTGAAACAAAAGCAGCCCCTAAACCAGATTGCACAGCATTCTTAATTGCTTCAATGGAATTTAGTTCCATTTCAACTCTAAATCGTCTGGTATCAATCTCACAACGTCCTAGCACTTGATCAATTACTTTGCGGATGGTCGATTGGGAATCTAGGGCAATGAATTGTAATTTATATAGGTCTTCTTTTTGGATTGTTTCAAGTTTGGCAAAGGGGTGAAAGACAGGTAAAATCAGCGCTAGTTCATCTTCAGCGTAAGGAAGAACTTCCAAAGATTCTGACAATTCACCGGGAATTTCACCGCCGATAATTGCCAGATCAACTTGTCCATTAGCGACACTCCAAGCTGTCCGCCTGGTAGAGTGGACGTGTAATTGCACTGCCACATCTGGATATTTTTGTCGGAACATCCCAATCATTCTGGGCAAAAGATAAGTGCCGGTAGTTTGAGAAGCACCGACAATCAAAGTACCGCCTTGAAGATTTTGCAAATCCTCGATGGCACGGCAGGTTTCCTGACACAGACTGAGGATTTTTTCACCGTAATTTAGAAGTAGATGTCCTGCTTCAGTTAATTGGGCGCGTCGTCCTCCACGGTCGAATAAAGGAACATCTAACTGCCGTTCGAGATTCTGGACTTGTAAACTGACGGCAGGCTGGGAGACATAAAGACTATCGGCGGCACGCTTGAAGCTTCCTTCTTGTGCGATCGCTTTTAAAATACGTAACTGATCTAAAGTGAAAGGAAGGTCAGACATAAGGCTCAACCCACAAACATTGAAAGGAGCGGATACACACAACAAATCAGGTTTAGCAGCAATCAGCCGCGCATGATTTGTTGCATATTAAACTTGAAGGCTTGACTCGAAAAGGACAGTAGCACAACATCTTGACTAAAGTCTCCTTTGGAATACTTTGTGGTATTGGTTGTACTGAATTCAATTTTCTTTAAATTACTTCACCCGTCTATATGCTGCTGTTTTCTTGGTTGACACCCAGTCATTTTGTCATACTGGGGTTACAAATAGTTTTTGCGATCGCTCACAGTGGAGGCGCTGCTTTGCGTCCTTGGGCAGAAAAGTATATTGGCCCAAGACTTTATCGCATTTTCTTTGCATTAGTCAGCCTACCCTTGGCTGTGATATTAATTATTTACTTTTTCGGGCACCGCTATGATGGTTTGCAACTTTGGCAGGTACAAGGAGTGCCAGGAGTGCGAGAATTTGTTTGGCTGCTGTCAGCAATCTCGTTTTTGTTTTTATATCCTGCCACATTCAATCTACTAGAAATTGCTGCCATTCAAAAGCCCCAAGTTCATCTCTACGAAACAGGGATTATTCGGATTACCCGTCATCCCCAGATGGTGGGACAAATAATTTGGTGTGTTGCCCATACTCTATGGTTGGGTACTACTTTTACCCTTGTAACTTCCATTGGATTGGTGTTGCATCACTTGTTTGGGGTTTGGCATGGGGATCGCCGGATGAGCGATCGCTATGGGGAAGCTTTTGAAATTGTCAAACAGCGCACTTCAATTATTCCCTTTAAAGCAATTATTGACAGGCGTCAATCTATCTTATGGCAGGAATTTCTCCGCCCTGCCTATTTGGGAGTTGCCATTTTTACAGCTTTGCTTTGGTGGTCACACCCTGTGTTGATGGAAGCAACTAATAGGATAGGATGGTAACTCTAGGCGATCCCCAGTATCAGCAAAAAATCCCATAATAGATGAAATTTCACCTTATCAATTGCCCGAAATCAATGTAGGATAAATTCAAACATCTATTAAGTGGGGGTACGTTTAGTCAGCTTGAGATTTTATATTGGTAGTCGTTGCTCAGTTACCTTTCCTTGGGAGAAAATGACAGATTCAGTCAAATCCACAGGCGGCAAAAGCAATGATGAGTTGAACACCAAAAAAGCCAGCGCGACTTCCACGGTGGCTTTTTTGTCAGAGACAGATTAAAACTCTCAATTTTTATCAATTATTCTTTGTGCTGAAATTTGTGTCCTGAAAGCATCTATCGGCAATTGCTGACTTTCCAATCCTTCACCGAAGCAGTGCGGAATGCTGAGTAAAAGCAAGCACCTTAATACTCATTGATTGGCAATTAGTCCTAAGCCCCGCTTTACTCTACAAAAAAAGAAACGAGTTCCTCATTCAATCCCCTAACTTTAGTTATGGGCTTCTACTCAGCACGGGCTAAACGCCCCGCTACCGCTAACAGAACTCGGAACTCAGCACTACTTAATACTCAATTCAGTGCTGATAGCTAGTTTGATATAAAAACCTTATAATCCAAGAGGCGTCATGGTGTTGTCGGTTAGTGAGCGGACATTTACTCAAGAAGTTTTAGAATCTCCTATTCCTGTTTTAGTTAATTTTGAAGCACCGTGGTGTGGCTTGTGTCGGATTATCCACCCATTGTTGTTGCAATTTCAAGCCCAATGCGGCGAAGAAATTAAATTAGTTGGGGTTAACGCCGATCAAAATTTTAAATTGTCTACTACTTATAGGCTAAAATCACTACCCACTTTACTATTGATTGAGAATGGCACTATTCGCCATCGCTTGGAATGCTTTCGCGGCAGAGAAGATTTACGTCTAGCTTTAGAAGAGATTAAAGCCAGCTACAGCAGTTGTCCTAAAATCTACAAAAGTTCAAAAACAGTGGACTTAGAGTATCGGTCAGCTTGATACGGATTGGGCATGGGGCATAAGACAAATGACCAATGACCAATAGCAAATGAGTGACCAAATCTAAAACCATGCTTAACACCCCACCCAATGACCTTTGGGTGGGTTATTTTATGCTAAAGGGTGTGTGTCACAATTATTAACAGTTCCGACACGTTATTCAAGAATTCTAAAAGTAGGCGTCAGTGATGGAAGTAATCTATCAGTATGCCTGGCTGATTCCGGTGTTCCCTCTTTTTGGGGCAATGCTGGTCGGTCTAGGGTTAATCTCGTTGAATCAGGTGACAAACCGCCTACGGCAGCTTAACGCTGTGGTGATTATCTCCATGATGGCAGCAGCTATGGGGCTGTCGTTTGCCTTGTTATGGAGTCAAATTCAAGGACATGCGCCTTATCTGTGCACCTTTGAGTGGGCGGCAGCAGGTAATTTTCACCTGAGCATGGGCTACACTATTGACCACCTGACAGCCCTAATGCTGGTGATTGTCACAACAGTAGCCTGCTTAGTCATGGTTTACACCGATGGCTACATGGCTCACGATCCCGGTTATGTGAGGTTTTACGCCTATCTCAGTTTGTTTGGCTCCTCAATGTTAGGTCTGGTGATCAGCCCCAACCTAGTACAGATTTATATATTCTGGGAACTGGTAGGGATGTGTTCCTACTTGCTGGTCGGCTTTTGGTACGATCGCAAGTCAGCAGCCGATGCCGCGCAAAAAGCATTTGTAACCAACCGCGTAGGCGACTTTGGTTTGTTACTCGGCATTTTGGGGCTGTTCTGGGCAACAGGAAGCTTTGATTTTAATATCATGGGCGATCGCCTTGCCCAACTCGTAGAATCAGGTTCGATCAGCAATTTTCTCGCTGTCCTGTTTGCGATTTTAGTTTTCTTAGGCCCAGTAGCAAAATCAGCCCAATTCCCCCTCCATGTCTGGCTACCAGACGCAATGGAAGGCCCCACCCCCATTTCTGCCTTGATTCACGCGGCAACAATGGTGGCGGCTGGCGTTTTCCTAATTGCCCGGATGTACCCAGTATTTGAAGGCGTTCCAGTTGCAATGAATGTCATTGCCTTTACTGGGGCGTTTACGGCGTTTTTGGGGGCAACCATTGCCATTACCCAAAACGACATCAAAAAGGGCTTGGCTTATTCCACCATTTCCCAACTCGGTTACATGGTGATGGCAATGGGAATAGGTTCCTACAGTGCTGGACTATTCCACTTAATGACCCACGCCTATTTCAAGGCGATGCTGTTCTTGGGTTCAGGTTCAGTAATTCATGGCATGGAAGGTGTTGTTGGACACGACCCCGCCTTAGCTCAAGATATGCGCTTGATGGGCGGACTGCGAAAGTATATGCCCGTCACGTCAATTACCTTTTTGATTGGTTGCTTGGCAATTTCTGGTATTCCGCCTTTTGCTGGCTTCTGGTCAAAAGATGAAATTCTGGGGAAGGCTTTTGAAGCTAATCCACTCCTCTGGCTCATCGGCTGGCTAACTGCCGGGATTACTGCTTTCTATATGTTTAGAATGTATTTCATGACATTTGAAGGCAAATTCCGGGGTACTGACGAGAAAATCAAACAAAAACTCAAGAGTGCTGCGGCGACAATTGTCCTGGAATTAGAGTCAGAAGAACTAGCCCCGAATTTTGGGCCTGGGGCGATGAAGAAAGGAGAATTGGCGGCAACTAGTCAGCAGCATGATTCCCATGATTCCCACGGGCATCACAGCGACTCCCCCCACGAATCGCCGTGGACAATGACGCTGCCGTTGGCACTGTTGGCTGTGCCTTCGATTTTGATTGGTTTGGTGGGAACTCCCTACGCCAATTATTTTGAAGAGTTTATCTTTCCTCCTAGCGAAACCCTCTCCGAAGTTATAGAAAAGGCTTCCGAGTTCAATCCGACGGAATTCTACATCATGGCGGGTGCCTCAGTCGGAATTTCTTTGATTGCGATTACCCTGGCTTCGCTGATGTATTTACGTCGTAAAATTGACCCGGCTGCGATCGCTGCTAAAATCCAACCACTTTACGAGTTATCCCTCAACAAGTGGTACTTTGATGACATTTACCATCGGGTTTTTGTCCTCGGCTTGCGTCGCCTAGCTAGACAAGTTATGGAAGTTGACTTCCGCGTTGTCGATGGTGCTGTTAACCTCACAGGCTTTTTCACCCTTGTTAGCGGTGAAGGTCTGAAGTACCTAGAAAACGGTCGCGCTCAATTCTATGCCTTGATTGTATTTGGGGCTGTATTGGGCTTAGTAATTGTCTTTGGTGTCACCTAACGTAGAGACGTAATATATTACGTCTCTACATACGTTTTACATAGCGTATCAATTAGTGATTAGGCAATAACTATGTTGTATGAAGATGAAGGCAAGGATATAGATTTACCTACCTTCATCTTTCTTTATTTTTATTAAATCAACCTAACGAGGAAGACCAAATACCGAAAAAGCTGTTAGTTAATAACTAGTGACTTTTTGCCAAACATGATTTTGATAGCAGACGAATTGTGATGAATACAGCTAATTTCCCGTGGCTGACGACGATTATTCTGTTTCCGATAGCGGCGTCGCTACTTCTTCCCATCATCCCTGACAAAGAAGGCAAAACAGTGCGCTGGTACTCCCTCGTCGTAGGGCTGATAGATTTTGCACTAATTGTTTACGCTTTTTATACTGGGTATGATTTCTCCAATCCAGATTTGCAGTTGGTGGAAAGTTACCCTTGGGTACCACAATTGGGTTTGAATTGGTCAGTAGGGGCTGATGGCTTGTCCATGCCCCTAATTATTTTGACTGGATTCATTACCACGCTGGCGATTTTAGCAGCTTGGCCTGTCACCTTCAAGCCCAAGCTATTTTACTTCTTGATTTTGGCGATGTATGGCGGTCAGATTGCCGTGTTCGCTGTCCAGGATATGCTGTTGTTTTTCCTGGTGTGGGAACTGGAACTAGTACCGATATACTTCCTGCTGTCGATTTGGGGAGGCAAAAGGCGGCAGTATGCAGCGACCAAATTTATTTTATACACAGCCGGCGGTTCGCTGTTTATTTTGCTGTCTGCCCTGACAATGGGATTTTACGGCGATACGGTGACGTTCGACATGAGAGCGATCGCCTTAAAAGATTTCGCCCTGAATTTCCAACTTGCCCTCTATGCTGGCTTCCTGATTGCCTACGCCGTCAAGTTGCCAATTATTCCCTTGCACACCTGGCTACCTGATGCCCACGGTGAAGCTACAGCCCCTGTACACATGTTATTGGCAGGTATTCTGCTGAAAATGGGCGGTTACGCCTTAGTTCGGATGAATGCCCAAATGCTCCCCGATGCTCACGCTTATTTTGCACCAGTATTGGTAGTTTTGGGGGTAGTTAATATCATCTACGCTGCCTTGACATCCTTTGCCCAGCGAAACCTCAAGCGAAAAATTGCCTACTCCTCAATTTCTCACATGGGCTTTGTGATGATTGGTATTGCCTCCTTCACCGATTTGGGATTGAGTGGGGCAGTATTGCAAATGGTTTCCCACGGGTTAATTGGGGCGAGTTTGTTCTTCCTGGTTGGGGCAACTTACGATCGCACCCACACCCTGATGTTGGATGAAATGGGCGGTGTCGCTAAGAGAATGCCAAAGATTTTCGCTATGTTCACCACCTGTTCGATGGCTTCTTTGGCATTGCCAGGGATGAGCGGTTTCGTGGCAGAATTAATGGTATTTGTCGGCTTTGCTACTAGCGATGCTTATAGCTCTACCTTCAAAGTTATCGTCGTGTTCTTGATGGCAGTGGGAGTGATTTTAACTCCGATTTATCTGCTGTCGATGTTGCGAGAAATCTTCTACGGTAAAGAAAACGAGGAATTAGTGTCTCACCAAGCTTTGATAGATGCCGAACCCCGTGAAGTATTTATCATTGCCTGTTTGTTAATTCCAATTATTGGTATTGGTTTCTATCCAAAATTGCTGACTCAAATGTATGACGCTACAACTGTACAATTGACAGCAAGATTGCGTGATTCCGTGCCGACTTTAGCACAACAAAAAGACGAAACACTAAAGGTTTCTTTGAGTGCGCCGGAAATTGGTAATTAAGTTGCGATCGCTAGTTTAGTTTAAATATTGATTACTTTGAGGGCGGGTTTTTTACCTGCCCTTTTTGTTACTCATTGAACTAATACCAATTAAATTAACGTGAGTTCGACGGATAGAAAAGCTCAAAAAGCTCACTAGATAAGAATTTGCTTAACTGGATAGACGAAGTGCGATGCCTGCGGCGGGCTACGCCTACGCTACGATTGATTGAGAATCAGCAAAAAAGTCACAAAAAAATGCCGAGACTAAGAATATCTAACAAAAATGAGGGTCAGGGCTTAGTCTACAATTGTATCTCGCCTGGACATTACACAAATTTTCTGCGACGTAGATGATTTCTGTCAGCAATGGGAAAATCTCTGGCAGCAAGTACCGCAA
>NNBU01000078.1_pt1 | contig 25745 bp, 13 predicted proteins | sample 1173781 | NCBI WGS metagenome assembly NNBU01 (sample SAMN07173937, study PRJNA388173) | plant metagenome | biome: Plant school; feature: Soil; material: Symbiotic tissue of Blasia pusilla L.; isolation source: symbiotic tissue sample KVJ2 | host: Blasia pusilla | place: Norway: Troms, Kvaloya...
GGGTTATTGGTCTTTGAAGACGCGATAAATCGCCGTCTCTACAAGGATCAATCTTTCGTCTTGACGGCGATTTATCGCGTCTCTCTAACCGTCAAAATGAATTTGACAGACTAGTAGGCATCGATTTCCATCCTGTGCCCAAAACCAAAGAATTTAGTCACTAAGGCTGAAAAAAATCATCATGGGTAGATGGCCATCATTTAGAAAACAAGTATAATTGCTTACTGATGAACCCATCAAAAACCTTTTGGAATGGAGTGTCGAAATGACATTAGCAACAACTCCACAAACAAAGCCTTTAACAGATGAAGAATTACGGAAGATAAACGCCTACTGGCGTGCAGCTAACTATCTTTCAGTTGGGCAGATATATCTACTCGACAATCCGCTACTGAGAGAACCGCTAAAGCTGGAACACGTTAAACCAAGACTCTTGGGGCATTGGGGAACAACACCAGGGCTGAACTTGATCTATGTTCATCTGAATCGGGTCATCAAAAAATATGACCTCAATACAATCTACATTGCTGGGCCTGGTCACGGAGGCCCTGGACTGGTAGCCAACACCTACTTGGAAGGCACTTACACCGAGTATTATCACAACATCTCCCAAGATGCTGAAGGAATCCAAAAACTCTTCAAACAATTTTCTTTCCCCGGTGGTATTCCCAGTCACGTTGCACCGGAAACCCCTGGTTCGATCCACGAAGGTGGGGAACTAGGTTATGCCCTTGTCCACGCTTTCGGTGCTGCCTTTGATAACCCTGACTTAATCGTTGCTGCTGTTGTGGGTGACGGCGAAGCTGAAACAGGTGCTTTAGCAACTAGCTGGCATTCCAACAAGTTTCTTAACCCTGTGCATGATGGGGCTGTACTGCCGATCCTGCACCTAAATGGGTATAAAATTGCTAACCCAACATTACTCTCACGCATCAGCCATGAGGAATTAGAAAGCTTATTTGTGGGTTACGGCTACAAGCCATACTTTGTCGAAGGTGAAGATCCCGCAGATGTCCATCAGCAGATGGCGGCGACTTTAGATATAGCGATCGCAGAAATTCAAAGTATCCAAAGAGAAGCCCGCGTACATGGTTTCACCGAACGTCCCCAGTGGCCGATGATTGTCATGCGAACCCCCAAAGGTTGGACAGGGCCCAAGGAAGTAGATGGTAAAAAAACTGAAGGTTATTGGCGATCGCACCAAGTTCCCTTTGGCAACATCGCTAAACAGCCAGACCACCTAAGACTCCTAGAAGATTGGATGAAGAGTTACCAACCAGAAGAACTCTTCGACGCTAACGGCACACTAATTCCTGAACTAGCAGAACTAGCCCCCAAAAAGCATCGACGCATGGGTGACAATCCCCACGCCAACGGCGGTATTTTACTGCATGACCTGAAGATACCCGACTTTCGAGACTATGCTGTAGATGTTTCTGAACCAGGGAAAGCGATCGCTGAAGCTACCAAAGTAACCGGCAAATTCCTGCGGGATATCATGCGACTTAACCAAGAAAGTCGCAATTTCCGCATCTTTGCCCCCGACGAATTAGCATCGAATCGTTTAGACCCTGTGTTAGAAGTTACAGACCGAGTTTGGGAAGCCGAGATTTACCCCGAAGATGACCACCTTTCCCTCGACGGTCGGGTAATGGAAGTTCTCAGCGAAACTTCTTGCCAAGGATGGTTAGAAGGCTATCTCCTTACAGGTCGTCACGGATTCTTCACTTGCTACGAGGCATTCATCCACATCATTGATTCCATGTTCAACCAACACGCTAAATGGTTGAAAACTACCAAACATATTCCCTGGCGTAGACCGATCGCTTCTCTCAATTACCTACTTACCTCTCACGTTTGGCGACAAGACCACAACGGCTTCTCTCACCAAGACCCTGGTTTTATCGACCATGTACTTAACAAAAAAGCCGAGATTGTTCGCGTGTATTTGCCCCCCGATGCCAATACTCTGCTGTCGGTAACTGACCATTGTCTAAAAAGCCGCAACTATGTCAACGTCATCATTGCTGGAAAACAGCCAGCATTGCAATATCTCAACATAGATGCAGCCATTAAGCACTGCACCAAAGGCATCGGCATTTGGGAATGGGCAAGCAGCGATGAAGGCAGTGATCCAGATGTAGTGCTGGCTTGTGCTGGGGATGTTCCCACCTTAGAAACCTTGGCGGCTGTAGACATCCTGCGTCAGCATTTTGCAGATTTAAAAGTGCGGGTAGTGAACGTAGTCGATTTGATGACACTACAGCCAAAAAGCGAACATCCGCACGGTTTGAGTGAAAAAGACTTTGACACAATTTTCACCACCGACAAACCCGTTATCTTTGCCTTTCATGGCTATCCCTGGCTGATTCATCGCCTAACCTATCGCCACACTAATCATAAAAACATCCATGTGCGTGGCTACAAGGAAGAGGGAACTACCACCACCCCCTTTGATATGGTTGTTCTCAACGATTTAGATCGCTTCCATTTAGTAATTGATGTAATTGATCGCGTACCCAAACTAGGATCTAGGGCAGCTTATGTCAAACAGCAGATGCAAGATAAGCTGATCGAACACAAGCACTACATTGAGAAGTACGGCGACGATGTGCCGGAAATTCGCGATTGGAAGTGGCCCTATTAAGAGGAAATGAGGGGAACTCTTCTCCCTGCTTCTCTCTTTTTTAACAGAGTCTTATTGAGAATAAGATAGTATTTAGGCGAAACTATAGCGATCCTAAATGAGTTGTAAAAATCGAGAGATTCAGATCCCCGACTTTTCAAAGAAGTCGGGGATATTATTGTTCACGAGAAGTACTTAAAGTTACTTAGGGACTTCCAAACAAAAAAATATACAACTATTTATTGTGGGGTGGGCATCTTGCCCGCCCGTAGTCAAAGGCGGGCAAGATGCCCACCCCACAAGATTGGATAATTTATTTCTTGGAAGTTACTTAATGCATCAAACGCTACTTACTTTCATAGTTAGCGCTAGGATAGCTATGTATTTTCTTAAAGTATAAATATGGCTCAAATTTTTTACGTAAATTCAGTAACAGGCAGTGATACTAACCCAGGTAGCCAACAAGCCCCCTTCAAAACTATTACCCAAGCCCTCAAGGTAGCTACTGTTGATACCAAGATTCAACTAGCAGATGGTAATTACAATGCTGCTAGCGGTGAAGTCTTTCCATTAACGATCGCATCTGGGGTGATAGTGGTGGGTAATGAAACCAACAAAGGCGATCGCATTTTGATTGAAGGGAGTGGTAATTATCTAAGCCGTACTTTTGCTGGTCAGAATGTCACATTTGTGCTTCTAGATAAAGCTGAACTACGAGGAGTGACCGTAACAAATCTGGCTAGTCGTGGTAGTGGTGTCTGGATTGAATCAACTGCCCCTACTGTAGCTAATAGCACCTTCAAAAACTGTAAGCGTGAGGGTGTATTTGCTACAGGCGAGGCTAATCCAGTTATTCTAGGTAATGTGTTCAGTGAGAATGCAGCTAATGGAATTGCGATCGCAAAAAATTCCAAAGGCCAAATTGAAAATAATACCTTCTTCAAAACAGGTTTTGGCATCGCTATTAGTGATACTGCATCACCCATCCTTCGAGATAACAGAATTTACGAAAACCGTTCTGGAATTGTTATCTCTGGTAGTTCTCGTCCTCTATTACGTAATAATGTCAGTGAAAATAACACTGATGACGGTATCACAGTGATTGGAACTGCCCTACCAGATATCGGCAGTACCAATAATCCAGGAGGAAATACTCTACGCAATAACGGTAAATTTGATTTGCAAAATGCCAGTTCCAATAAGCTGATTTCTCTAGGAAATAAAATAGATGCGTCTAAAGTCACTGGAAATGTAGAGTTTGCAGATAGTTCGGTTCCAACACCCACGCCCACGCCAACACCGACACCAACTCCAACTCCAACTCCCACACCAAATCCAACTCCAACTCCCACGCCAACTCCAACGCCAACGCCAACTCCCACGCCAACGCCAACGCCAACTCCAACACCAACTCCAACACCAACGCCAACGCCAACGCCAACTCCTACTCCAACACCTACTATCGAATTAACCGATATTGCGAATCATTGGGCAGGTGGGTTTATTCGAGAATTAGTCAAATTGGGGATAATTAACGGTTTCCCCGATCGCACATTTAAACCCGATGCAACCATGACACGGGCACAATACGCCGCATTACTGGTAAAAGCTTTCAACCCATCGCCCAACCGCGCGGTGATCAAATTCAAAGATGTACCAGCAGACTTCTGGGCATCTAAAGTTATTGAACAGGCATATCAAGGTTCATTTCTCTCTGGTTTTCCCGACAATACCTTTGGCCCTAACAAAAATATTCAGCGCGTGCAAGTGATTGTCTCTCTAGTGAATGGACTGAAATTATCTGCTGATGGTACAGCAAACATCAAAGTTTTTGATGACCAAGCGAAGATTCCTGAATATGCCAAAGATGAGGTAATAAAAGCTATAGACAAAGAAATTATCGTCAATTACCCGAACCTGAAACAACTCAATCCTACCCGCGATGCTACACGCGGTGAAGTAGCGGCGATAGTGTATCAAGCTTTGGTAGATGCTGGTCGTGTAGTAGCGATCAACTCGCCTTATATAATGACTGCTTGATTGGTCATTGGTCATTGGTCATTTGTCATTTGTCATTGGTCATTTGTCATTGGTCATTGGTCGAGTTTTTTGGTACATACCTGGCCCGAAGTTAGGGAAAAATTTTTCTTGACTTCGGACGCCCGTGCTTTGGTGCAAAGTAGATAGAAGAAGAGAGCGATCGCCACCAATATTTGCTATCTGCTGCTTATCATGGTGTTTTTTCTTGCTCCTTTCCCTTTTCCCCTTAACCGAGCAGTTTTGGCATTATTGGCATTTTGCCACCTTCTGTACTTATTACCTTCTTCGAGTAATAGAATTAGTAACGAAGCCTTTGTAAAGCCTTCAACTATCAAAATGTGAAGCTTTAGTAGCAGATTTTACCAAGTGTAGAAAAACAAAAATCTGTATTCAAAGTAAGCTTGTAGCATATAAAACACTTGTAAGATTTTTATGACTTCCCGGATTCGCTTTTTAATGTGTCCTCCTGACCACTACGATGTGGACTATGTGATTAATCCTTGGATGGAAGGGAATATTCACAAATCATCGCGCGATCGCGCCGTGGAACAGTGGCAGGGACTACACGAGATTCTTAAAGAACACGCCATTGTAGACTTAGTACCACCTGAAAAAGGTTGGCCTGATTTAGTTTTTACCGCCAACGCTGGCTTAGTACTGGGGGATACTGTCGTCCTCAGTCGCTTTTTGCATAAAGAACGTCAGGGAGAGGAGCCTTTCTTCAAACAATGGTTTGAGGCAAATGGTTATACAGTCAATGAACTTCCTAAAGATTTGCCTTTTGAGGGAGCAGGAGATGCACTGCTAGATCGGGAAGGACGCTGGTTATGGGCGGGATACGGTTTCCGCTCGGAATTGGATTCTCACCCTTATCTAGCTAAATGGCTGGATATTGAGGTTCTCTCCCTGCGACTTATAGACGAACGTTTCTATCACCTGGATACTTGCTTTTGTCCCCTAGCAAATGGCTATTTGCTGTACTATCCAGGCGCTTTTGATTCTTACTCCAACCGCTTAATTGAAATGCGAGTCGCACCCGAAAAGCGAATCGCCCTTGCAGAAGCCGATGCAGTCAACTTCGCTTGTAATGCGGTGAATGTGGACAGCATTGTGATCATGAACAAGGCCAGTGAAGCTTTGAAAACCCGCCTTGCAGATTTAGGTTTCCAAGTCCTGGAAACACCGCTTACCGAATTTCTCAAAGCTGGCGGTGCGGCTAAATGCTTAACTCTGCGGGTAACGGAACCAGTTAGAGATGAAATTCATGCCAATGTCTCGGTAGAAAGCCGCGTCATTCGCATGGAAGGACATTTGCTAGATGCTGGCTTAATTAACCGCGCCTTGGATTTGATTATAGATGCCGGGGGAAGTTTCCAAGTCCTGAATTTCAACTTGGGAGAACAGCGCCAAAGTACTTCAGCCGCAGAGGTGAGGGTATCAGCACCATCTCATGAGGTGATGGAAGAAATCATCTCCCTATTGATTGATTTGGGTGCAGTAGATTTACCCCATGATGAGCGAGACGCAATTTTAGAGCCTGTGATTCAAAATGGGGTTGCGCCCGATGATTTCTACGTCAGTACAATTTATCCTACCGAAGTCCGAATTAAGGGTCAGTGGGTGAAGGTAGAAAATCAGCGAATGGATGGCGCGATCGCAATTACTCAAACTCCCTCTGGCCTAGTTGCTCAGTGTAAAATACTCCGCGATTTAGAAGTTGGCGAACAGGTAATTGTAGATGTGTTGGGTATCCGCACCATCCGCAAAACTGAATCACGCGAACAACGCAGCACCCAAGAATTCAGCTTTATGTCGGCGGGTGTTTCCAGCGAACGACGCGTGGAATTAGTCGTTGAGCAAGTAGCTTGGGAATTGCGTAAAATCCGCGATGCTGGCGGTAAAGTAGTTGTTACGGCTGGGCCAGTGGTGATTCACACTGGTGGCGGTGAACATCTGGCGCAACTGGTTCGGGAAGGATATGTACAGGCGTTGCTTGGTGGAAATGCGATCGCAGTTCACGACATCGAACAAAATATCATGGGCACTTCCTTGGGTGTAGACATGAAGCGGGGTGTCGCCGTCCGTGGTGGACACCGCCATCACCTGAAGGTAATTAATAGCATCCGCCGTTATGGCAGCATTCCCAAAGCTGTGGAAGCGGGAGCAATTAAAAGTGGCGTGATGTATGAGTGTGTCCACAATAATATACCTTTTGTGCTTGCGGGATCGATTCGGGATGACGGGCCTTTGCCTGATACCCAAATGGATTTGATTAAAGCACAGGAGGAATATGCCAAACACCTAGAAGGTGCAGAGATGATTTTGATGCTGTCATCAATGCTGCACTCCATTGGCGTCGGGAATATGACTCCGGCTGGTGTGAAAATGGTGTGTGTGGATATTAATCCAGCTGTAGTGACTAAGTTAAGCGATCGCGGTTCTGTAGAATCGGTAGGTGTGGTGACAGATGTGGGATTATTCCTCAGTCTGTTGATTCAGCAGTTAGATAAGTTGACAAGTCCTTATGTTAATAAGGTAGGTTAATTCACATCTTGCACCTAGCCCTAGCGATTAAAAATCGCGGCTATCCAAACAAAGTCCGCGTATGCGGACTAAAAGTTTTCAACCCGCGCAGGCGGGTTTTGTTTGTGTAGCCGCGACTTCTAGTGCAAGAGTGCAAAATATAAGTTAAGAAACGAACCACAAAGGATGCAGAGAAAGGGAGATGACAAGAGTAGCTTTCAGTGAAGAGTTGCAGGTTAATTGGGTCAGTTTGATTGCTGATTTCATGCTGATAGGGATGGTTTTTGGCCCGCCGATTGCTCCCTTTCTGGCTGCGTCTGGGGTGCTTTTGCTTCCTGAAATTGCGGACATCATTTATTTCATGGGTAATCATGTCTGTCCGCAACCAAGTATGGGGTTAGATTTAGCACCACCGTTTATTATGGCTGTGTGTATGCGCTGCTATGGCACTGTGACGGGTTTGCTGATTACTCGTCTGCTGTATGGGGTAACTGGTGGTAGGGGATTTTACTGGTTAAGTCAGTATGGCTGGAGTGGTGTCGCTTTAGCAAGTGTGCTGATGATGGCTTATCCCTTGGAATTAGCAGCAGAAGTTTTCGGTTTGTGGAGTTTCAATAACTATGTAGTCACGCCTTTTGGGTTGATTACGGGTTTGGCGTGGGGATTGTTTACTATGCCTATTTTGCACGGGTGGCATGGTGCGACAAAAAATACTAAATATTGGGAAGTTTAAAAACCACATCTTTCGTAGAGGCACAGCATTGCTTATACGTGTCAACTTAACGTGAAACCCTCGCAATGATGTTATATCAAGCCTACTCAATTACCAATTAATATCAAGTCCGGTTAAACACTTATAAAACGTCATTGCGAACGAAGTGAAGCAATCGCAGAGACATTGGGATTGCTTCACTTCGTACCCTGCGGGAACGCCAAGGACGAACGCAATGACAACTAATTACCCGGACATGATATAAGTCGTCGGAACCCACCCCTTAATCCCCTCCCCTCAGGCGGCTACGGTGTACACACAAGTCTCTTTAACTGTACCTTTGATAAGTAGGTAAACATAATTAATTACACAATGTCATTGCGAATGCAGCGTTCGCGGAGCGTCTCGTAGAGAAGCAAAATGAAGCAATCGCAAGGGCTGGGATTGCTTCGCTTCGCTCGCAATGACTGTAATTAATTTTGCGTAGTTACTTACATCGACCTGCACCTTTGTTGCATCGACCAGTACCTTTGTTGCATCGACCAGTACCTTTGTTGCATCGACCTGTACCTTTGTTGCATCGACTTGTACCTTTGATGCATCGACCTGTACCTTTGATGCATCGACCTGTAATAATTAACCTACCCTACGTTATGCAGTAATTCTAAAAGACTTGTATGTACACGGTAGCCTCAGGCGGGGTGGGGTTGTTCGGGTTTAATAAGCAATCAAGCGGACATGATATTACAACTGTTTTGAAAGGTAGTAGTTGATCGGGATATTAAGAAAAAACTCCGCCCCCTTTTCTGGTTCCGATATTACACTTAATCGTCCCCCATGTTTTTCCACAATAGAGTAGCTAATTGATAACCCTAAGCCTGTTCCTGTGCCAATAGGTTTTGTTGTGAAAAATGGGTCAAATAGACGCTGCTTTACTTCCTCAGACATCCCACATCCATTATCTGCAATTTGAATAGTTACTGTATTGCCCTCAGTGATTTTGGTAATAATTTTGATAGTGGGAATTGCTGTTTGCCTATTTTCAGTTGTGATTGTTCCTTTATTAGTTGTAAATGATGAATCTAATGCATCAATAGCATTACCGAGAATATTCATAAACACTTGATTGATCTGGCTAGCATAGCAATTAACCTCTGGCAACTGTGCATATTCCTTAATCACATTGATTGCCGGACGATGTACTTTCTCTTCTAGGCGGTGCTGTAAAATTAGCAAGGTACTGTCGATGCCTTCGTGAATGTTGACAGGTTTCACTTGGGATTCATCTAGACGCGAGAAGTTGCGGAGAGAAAGGACAATGTGACGGATGCGATCTGCCCCCACTTTCATTGAGTGCAGCAATTTTTGTAGGTCTGACTTGAGAAAATGGAAATCTATTGCCTCTAGTTCTTCTTGAATTTCAGCGAACGGTTGAGGATAGTAATGCTGATATCGCTCAACTAGGTGCAGCAACTCTTGACAATACTCATTGGTATAGGTGAGGTTGCCGTAAATAAAGTTAATCGGGTTGTTAATTTCGTGAGCAACACCTGCTACCATTTGTCCCAACGAAGACATTTTTTCTGTTTGAATTAATTGAGTTTGCGTGTGTTGAAGTTTCTCTAAGGTTTCCGAGAGATGCTGATTTTTATCATTCAACTCAAGAGTTCTCTGTTGCACCTTATCTTCCAAAGTATGGTTGTAGTCTTCTAGTTGGGCTTTTGCTACCGCTAGATTGGTATACAACATGGCATTTTGCAGCGAGATAGCAGCTTGGGCTGTGAGCAGCCGCAAAATCTCAAGACGGTTTTGGGTAAAGACTCCAGTTGTCAAACTGTTTTCCAAGTAGAGAATGCCAATTAGCTGGCCACGATTGTGAATGGGCGTACATAGCAAGCTTTTGGGTTGCCATTGCATGATGTAGGGATCGTTGGCAAAGGTAGTTTCTGTACGAGCATCATCTAGTACCAGGGTTGCGGAGGTACGTGAGACATAGTTCACAATCGCTTTGGGAATATCCTGACTGGCTGAAAGCGGAAGGGAGTGTAGGTTCTTTATCCCAAGGTTTTCACCCAATCGCTCCTCTGATTGAGGAATTGGATTTGCAACACCCGTTTCCACGATCGCTTTGCTGGTTTTTTGAGCCGCAACCACCCAATGATCATCTTGAAGCAGCAGGAGGACGGATTTTTCAGCCCCGGCATTTTCGATCACGACTTGCATCAGGGTTGTCAACAGCTTTTCTAACTCAATTTCTCCAGCCAGTGCATGAGAGGCTTTCATTACCGTTGCTAAATCTAATGCTTCAAACCCACTGGAACTAGTTTGTCCCCATCCGGTTGTAGTGGTTCGGGCGAGGGTTAAAGAACCGATTTCTTTTGGCTCTTGAATCGTAGCCAAAAATTGAGGATATTGATGTGACAACTGGTTGACTTTGGCGATCGCTCCCCAGTTGAGGTAATTATAATAGGCATTTACCAAGTAAATTTGAGCAATCGCTTCTTTATTCCATTCCAGATAAAATCGAGCAGCCAATTCATTGGCAAGGGCAACTTCTTGAATGTATCTATTGACTTTTGCCCCAGCGATCGCGCGATCGTAGTAATCAACTGCTTGCCCCATTTGTCCCAACACTCGGCATTGTTCGGCTTTTACTAGTTCAAATTTGTGCAAATAATTCATGGGTGCGTGGTGCGCCCAAGTCTGCATTTTCCCTTGGTTTTCTGTAACTCTTTCTAACAAAGCTTCTCGGTGAGAAGCTGTAGCCGTAGAATACTCTGCCAGAGCCGTTAGTGAATCATAGAAATAAAACATCGGTACGGTGGCATAGCCCATACCTGCAACTAGATATTCTCTGGCTTTAGCGGCTGTTTCCACTGCTTCAGAGAGGTTTTCAAACAAATAACAGAGAATCAATTTGTGCAGCCAAAAGTAGTGAAGTCCAGTCAACTCATTAGCATTAACCAGTTGGGTGACAAATTCTGCTTCGTTAAGTGCTTCACCTGTGAGAATGCAAGGATTCTCAGCAAGCCCTTGCAAATTCAAAACTGTTTGCCAGAAGATGCGGCAGTAGTTTAGGGTTGTGCCTTGCTTAAAATTTTCTAAAAGATGACAGTAAGCCTTTATATCTTGCTCTAACGAGTTCAGTTCTCGACCCAAAAAATAAGAATACTGACAGATATCTTTCGTATTGAAGCCTACATAGTATACGTTTCCAGTTTCCAGGGCAATTTTGTAGCCCTCCAGCATCAACTGTAAGGATTTTTGCAGTGGAGACTTCAAATAAGTGATAAAAGAACCCACAACATAAAATACAGTGGGTTTGATGTCACTAATATTAAATTTGTTAGTTAGTGCCAAAGCAAGGTTGCCGACTTGATCGGCTGTTTCGATATCCTGAAGAATTCCGTTCAACAGAATGCCATAACAGGCATAACAGAAGGCAGAAAATGGAGCGTTGCCATACTGAATTGATGCTTTAACTTGGGAAAGAATAAGTAGCGGAAACAGATTTGGGTCAGCGATGTAAACGGCTGGAGCAACGTTTGCCACAATTCGGGTGACAGCCAGCTTGTCTTTTGCTGTCATCACAGGTAAGTCAACCAAGGAAGCAATGTCACGTCCATTAATTAGGGCAGCTGTTTCCTGAAGGGCTTGCTGAATATCTTGGAAGGTAGGTGTTTCTGGAAAAACCACGTCGAACTGACTCATTCCCTGACGGGCGATCGCGATCGCACCCAGCACATCATTTTGAGCTGTATACGCCTGAATTTTGGTTTCGTAAATGCTGACTTGATCCAGTGGAGTTTTGGTTTGATGGATCACTGTTTGGGCCAATTGTTCCATCTGTTCATAAGCACCACAAAGGTAAGCAGCCTCGGCACCTGATTCGTGCAATGCCAGAGCCAAATCATACTGGCTTTGCCAACAATCGGATCTCAATAAACTAATCCCGATGGTCAAGTACTCAATTGCTACTCGGTAAGCCGTGGAAGACTTGGCTTTCTGCCCTGCCAGCAGGTTGAGTTGTACCAGTTGATCGCGATCCGCCTGGGCTGCGATCAGTTCTATGCCAACATTCAGTTGGTTAACAATTTCAAAAATGATCTGTTCTCGCTCACTTTCTGGCGTATTACTCAACAGCAATTGACCAATCTTGAGGTGAGTGGCTGGTTTTTGATTCGCGGGGATTAATGAATAAGCGGCTTGTTGAATGCGATCGTGGAGAAATTTGTAGGCAATAGTTATTGAACCGTTACCATTTGTGATTTGCGGATTTGTCAGTTGTTCGTTGCTGAGGTTCTCTCCGTTGTAGCTACTGCCGAACTCGTAAGGGTCATTCGTCATTGGTAGATTGTTAACGAATGGCTCATCCTGAAAGAATTTATACCCTTCCCCACTGGGCAAGATTAATCCATCCTTGAGGGCTGGCCACAGATCCCCTGCTGTCTCTGCTAGAGATTTTTCACAAACCACCGATAAGGTTTCTAAATCAAACTGATTGCCAACACACGCAGCCAGTTTGAGAACATCCTGAGTCTGCGGTAGTAATTTCTGGAGTTGCAACGCTACAAACTCCACAATATCTTCTGTAAAAGAAAGCGCCTGGATTTGAGCAATATTACACTGCCAACTCCCTGTTCTGCTAGAAAATGCGATCAGCCCATCTTCATACAGCGATTTGAGAAACTGGTTAGTAAAAAATGGATTGCCTTTGGTCTTTTGATACACCAGATTTGCGATCGCCAGCGCTTGTTCTGATGAATATTTGAGGGTATCTGCAATCAGTTGATTCAGATCGGTCTGGGTCAGCGCAGAAAGGACAATACTACTAACTGTAATCGCGTCTTGGCGCATTTCCTCGATAGTTAACATTAGAGGATGTGCAGAGGAAACCTCATTATCTCGATATGCTCCAATCACTAGCAAATAAGAGTTGCTTGCTTCACTCATCAACAGATGCATCAGCTTTAATGAAGCTGAGTCTGCCCACTGTAAATCATCGAGGAAAATGACGAGGGGATGGTTTTGGGTTGTGAATACCTGAATGAATTTCTGAAACAGCAAATTGAAGCGGCTTTGGACAGCACTGCCGGATAATTCAGGAACAGAGGGCTGTTGACCAATGATGCGTTCGAGTTCTGGAATCACCTCAATAATCACCTGACCACTCTCACCCAATGTGGATAAAATTTGGGTTTTCCACTGCTCAATTTGAGCATCACTCTCTGTCAGCAGTTGTACCATTAAGTCCCGAAAGGCTTGCACCAAAGCAAAAAAGGGAATATTACGATTAAGTTGATCGAATTTGCCCTTAATAAAATATCCTCGTTGACGGGTAATTGGTTTATGAACTTCGTTGACAATTGCCGTTTTACCAATGCCAGAGGAGCCTGCTACCAGCATGAGTTCAGAAGTTCCTTGGCGCACCCGCTCAAAGGTTGCTAGCAACGTTGCAACTTCTACTTCACGACCATAGAGTTTTTCAGGAATTACAAAGCGATCGCAAACGTCCCTCTGTCCTAGCTTAAAGGGGGCAATATTGCCATTTTCCTGCAATTTAACCAAACAGGTTTCTAGATCGTGTTTTAGCCCTAATGCACTCTGATAGCGGTCTTCGGCATTCTTCGCCATCAATTTCATGACAATATCTGAAACCGCTTGAGGAATTTTGAATTGTTCCAAAGAGGCAGGTTGTTTCGCAATATGGCAATGCACCAATTCCATCAAATCATCAGATTGAAATGGCAATTGCCCGGTTAACAGTTCATAAAATGTGACTCCGAGAGAATAAAAGTCAGTGCGGTAATCAATCCCTCGATTCATTCGCCCCGTTTGTTCAGGGGAGAGATAAGCGAGGGTTCCTTCTAAAACAGTGGGGCTGGTTGAAAGTTGCGTAACTCTTGGCAACAGTGAAGCAATGCTAAAGTCAATGAGTTTGACCTGCTTGGTAGTGGGATTGATCAGGATATTGGCGGGTTTGATATCCTTGTGGATGATTTGGTGATGGTAGAGATCGCTGAGAATATCGGCAAGTGCGATCGCAATCTGTAGAAACTCAGTCAAGAAATGAAGGGGTGAAGAATTTTCCTGATTTCCGGTCTCGCTGAATCCTTTCCTTCCAAAATCGGCGTACTCCTTCAAAGAAATTCCGCCAAAGTCTTCCAGGATCAGGGCAAGTCGATTTTGGCAACTTTCCAAGCTATAGATGCGAACAACGCCAGAGACATTTAAGATTTTCGCAATTGTATACTGATTTCTGAATTGAGCCAACTCAATCAGGCTCGGATAACAATTTTTAAGGAGTTTGATGACAACTGGAATTTGATCAGCCTCTCGCCAACCTCGGTAAACCAGAGTGCGAGTACTGGTGTAAATATTTTCACCAATCCCATAGCCGGGAAGATTAACTCGATTGTCTACCATAATAGCTGCTACTGGATAATCTGAGTTCAGTTTTCCCTAATTCACTCGCAATATCACAATTTATCTAGTAATTTTTGGGTGAGAATTTGTTGATTTATAAAGCGAAGTCAGCGTGAAAGCAGATTACAATACTACAGATAAAACACACTGCTTCGATTTGTCATATCCTACAGACGTTTGGGTTTTTCCCTTCTTACAAGTGATTCAGGAATCAAATCGGATTGCTATAAAAGTAAGATAATGTTTGAAAACTTGTTGATGGTGCGTTGCTTAAATGAATGAGTTCAACAAAACTTTAAACGATAAGAGCATGAGCTATGTGGGAATGATTGCAAAATTTCCACTGGGTGTTCACGAGCTTAAGTCTTTTATTACTCCTGAGAAACATCTGTTCGTTCTCAGCCATCTGGGAATCCCAGCTATTGACATCGGTCAGTGGAGGTTGAAAATTTCGGGATTAGTAGAGCAAAGTCTTGAGTTGTCATATCAGAATTTGCTGAGTCTAGAGTATCGGGAGTTAACAGTTTTCCACCAATGTTCAGGCAATCCGCTTCAACCCAAGGTACCAACAAGAATCATTAGTAATGTTACATGGGGTGGAGTTTCGCTCAGAGCAATTCTTAATCAATTGCAAGTTAAACCTGAAGCCCGTTATGTCTGGTTTGCCGGAACTGACCACGGTGTTTATGAGGGAGTTCCCAGCGATTCATATATTAAAGATATTCCTATTGAAAAAGCATTGGATCAGGATGTACTTCTAGCGTATACACTTAACGGTGAAATTCTATCGGCAGAGCGGGGTTTTCCGTTGCGGCTTGTTGTTCCTGGCTACTATGGTACTAATTTGGTGAAGTGGCTCTCGAATATTTATGTCACAGATCAGCGATCGCCAGGGCCCTTTACAACAACCTTCTATAATGATCGAGTCGGAAGCAATGGCGAGACTTTAAAACCCGTTTGGGAAGTTGCACCGGAGTCTGTGATTGTTCAACCTCAGCAAAATGAGGTATTAAATCTTCAACCTGAAACACATTGGGGCTGGGCATGGGCATCCAGTGGCATCCGGTCAGTCGATGTCAGTACAGATGGTGGCATCACCTGGCAACCTGCTGATGTTGAAACCCGGTTGCAATATGCATGGCAACGATTTACGTTTCAATGGACTCCACCAACCCCAGGAAAATATAGCTTGATGAGTCGGGCCACTGACTGTGATGGAGAAATTCAACCGATTCAAGAAGATCGCAATGCTGTTTATACAGTAAAAGTTACCGTTGAATAAGCGACGGTAGAAGGCTTTGGCCCTTTTACCGTCGCCCACTGAATGAAACCTGAGCAGATAGCTTAGACAGTTCTTAGCGATCGCTCTGGTTCGTATACTTTAGAAAAGGGTTCTTGATAAGAATGGGTCTTAATATAGACCAAAAATTCATTGATCAAGTCTGTAAAATACACAAACGCCACATCAATCAACTCAAGTGCTTGTTGACGAATCTCTTCTGACACCTCAATCTCTTTCATTATTTGCAAAGAAGAAGGAGTATGGAGAGTATGGGTATTTTCAATATGGTTATGACGCATACCAAAGTAACGGAACTCTGTTTGAGTCATTTCTTGCAGTTGCAGAGCCGCAGACATGGTTGAACGGAAAAAGACGTTTGCTGTCACTTCCGATACCTCAATGGCAACCAATTTGATGATGGGATCTGCCCCACGAGTATACCGCTCAAATATAGGAAACATGGAACGGGAAACCTTGGTCTCATCGCTCCAAAGAAATCGCACCGCATCACTGAACCGCATCGGATAATCAATCCCCATCTTCTCCATATCTTCCAATAACCATTGCCAGTGGAAATGTTCTTCGTGCGTGTGCAGATTCACCATCTCTTGAATATAATTAGTGGTTGGTTCATCCCTGAGAACTCGTTTGCACAACTCACTGAACTCTAGTGCCAGTGGAGCAATCACAGGTGCAAATGCTAGCCTCTGCCGTGGGTCAATCGTCTCATCTTTCATATACTCAAAGAACGGCAACTGAGCATACTCCTGATTCTTCTGCTCAATCAACTCAAGAATTGATTTCATTTAATGTTCCTAAGAATAGACAACAGACTACAACACCAATTGAGTAATCCTGAGGCCACCCTGCCCTTCCCTTATTAGGGAAGGGGCTTAGGGGTTATGTTTTTGATTACTGAATCGATGCTCTAGTGAGTGGCTTAGTTATCCAGTCAGATACAGTACTAAACCACTTGGATTAAGTGTAATTTTAAATACTGTATAAATATACAGTATTTGTACGAAATTGATGTGTTATTTATTACTTTACTGACGTGGACTACAAATGTATTCCGAGAGGGCTGCTGCCTCTCGTCAAGAAAGAAGAGATCAAAGCTTAGGCTGTTGCTCTGTGCCTCTTTAAGCGATTGAAGTTTATGTGTTGTCAAATTTCGGAGAAAATGGGCAATATACAAATTTTGTTCCGTATACAGACCTCCTTGAGAAAACAATATAAAAAACTTCCGTATAATTCACCCTGATATCCAGAATTTTTCGGAATATCATCCTGTAGTCAGATACTATGCAAACTTTTTCTGGATCTCAAACTATGGAAAAACGCCCGAAGAAGTTGATAGAAGAGATTCAAGATGTAATTTGCCTGAAACATTATTCGTACAGTAGTGAGAAAACCTAACAAACCCCGTCAACAAAAGCTGTTGAGATGGATTGCATTGTTCCTCGTTGGAACATTTCTGCAATTTTGGTTTTACATCCCGACACCAGTCTTATCCCAAAATTCTAATAGTTGTAGCAATATAACAGCCGCGCTCACATCTGAAGAACAAACTTATGCTCGTGCTGCTTGGCAGTATTTTGTCAAAAATTATCAGCCAGCAACAGGATTTACCAATTCTACCGGGGGTTATCCTTCTGGTACACTCTGGGATATGGGTAACTACCTGATGGCGTTGAATGCCGCACGCTGGTTGAATCTGACTGACCAAGCAGATTTCGATGCCCGCCTCAATAAGTTTTTGACGACTCTCAATAGCCTGAAGTTATTTGAAGACGCGTTACCAAATAAAGTCTATAACGCAGCCACCGCACAGATGGTTGATTATGGCAACAATCCCATTGAGCGGGGTATTGGTTGGTCTGCTTTGGATGTGGGGCGAATACTGGCTGCGTTTGATGTCATCCGCACCTGTCATCCTCAATATAATGAATGGCTCAAAGGGATTGTAGCAAAGTGGCAGGTGGCGCGATCGCTCAAAGATGGCCAACTTTTTGGTGCTACTGTTCTCGCAGACAACAAAACTTTACTGGTGCAAGAAGGACGACTCGGTTACGAAGAATACGGCGCTAGAGGTTATCAACTTTGGGGTTTCTCTGCACCGAAAGCTATTGCTTTTGAACCGTTTAAGTTAGTCGAAATTAATGGTGTACAAATTCCAGTTGATACCCGTGACTTTCAAAGCACCAACGCTAATAATTACGTTGTGAGTGAGTCTTATATCCTTGAAGGGATTGAATTTGGCTTGCAAGGTGAGTTAGCTGATTTTGCTGCCAGGGTTTTAGATGTGCAAAAACGGCGTTATGATACCACAGGCCAGTTAACTGCGGTGACAGAAGACAATATTGACCAAGCGCCTTATTTTCTTTACAACACCGTTTACGCCAACGGGACAAACTGGGCAACTATTACCGATGCCAATCAGCCTTACCCACAGTTTCGCAGCATCAGCACAAAAGCTGCTTTTGGCTGGCGCTATCTGTTTCCAGATAATGCTTATGCCCAAAAAGTTTTTGATGCAGTCAAGGATCTCCGCAGTCCTGATGATGGTGGTTACTATGCTGGTATCTATGAAGAATCAAAACAACCCAATAAAGCTTTAACAGGTAATACTAATGGGTTAATTTTGGAGATTTTATACTATAAAGCTAGAGGAAATCACCCTTTAATTGCTTCTACTGCTGCAAGTGTGTCTACTGGTAAACCCAGTGAGAATGCTTCTTCTGCAACACTATCAAATCAACCGAATTCTAGTTCTGCAAGTGTGTCTACTGCTAAACCCAGTGAAAATGCTTCTTCTACAACACCTCCAAATTCTACTGTTACGACTCCGACTGCAACCCCTGCGGCTACTTCTAAACCTACAGAAGTAGCCGTTGCACCGATTCCACCAGTGGATAGTCCTAAGCCATCATCTAAGCTGAAACTAGATCGACCACTGACGGTTATTGAACGGCGTTATGCAGAAGCGGCTTGGCGATACTTTCAAGCAAATTATCACTCTAAAAGTGGGCTGATTGACGATCGCAGTGATTTCAAAGGTGCAACCCTCTGGGGATTAGGAGATTATCTCGCAGCCCTTCATGCAGGGCGATCGCTCGATATCATTACCCCTAAAGAATTTGACCAGCGCACCCGCCATCTTTTAGCAGCCTTGACAAAGTTACCGTTATTTGCAGGAGAATTGCCGAGTCGGGGTTATGATACGCGATCGCTCCAACCAGTAGATTATGGTGGGAATCCAATTCCAGAAGGAAACGGTTGGTCAGCTTTAGATTTAGGGAGAATGCTGGCTGCGCTTTACAACTTAAAAAGCTGTCATCCCGAATACACGGCTGCCGTAGATAAAATTGTCCTGGATTGGTCATACTTGCGTGTGGTGCGCGAGGGTATTCTCTCCAGTGCCACTGTCAGCAAAGAGCAAGACGGGCGATCGCTTATTCGTGTAAACCCTGTAACCCGCTTGGGTTATGAAGAATATGCTGCTCGTGCTTTTCAATTATGGGGATTTAAGGTCGAGGGTTCTGCTATTGGAGGTGAATATCAAACTGCCTCCGTGGAGGGAGTGAAAGTACCAGTCCAACGCCGTCGCCCAGATACCAACTCTAAAGTTAACCAATACACAGTTAGCAATCCTTTCTTACTCTATGCACTGGAGTTTGGACTAGATCCACAAATGCGATCGCTCTTTGATCCAATTTTCCAGGCGCAAGCTGAACGTTACCGTCGGACTGGCATTTTCACAGCCTCAGCCACCACCTTGATTGATCGCAAACCTTACACCATCCATAGCTCAATTACTGGGCAGGGTGAGTCTTGGGCAGCTTTAGGAGACGATGGTCAACCAGTTCCAAAGGGGCGATTGGTAAGTACAGCAGTAGCTTTTGCCTATCATGCCCTGCTTCCAGAAAACAAGTATAGTCAACAATTACTCCAAGGAACGACTGACTTATATAATCCATTAGCTGGATTTTATGAGGGCTTCTATGAAACCACCGGCAAAACGGCAGTTGGTTTTACCAGCAGCACCAACAGTATGATTTTGCAATCCTTGCTATACAACGTGACAAATCGACAACCCTTAATTCGTCCAACTACCAGCATGAACTCTCCTTGGTGGCAGGCAGTTACCAAGGGAGATTCTGGGCGAGGTCTACCAAACACCGCCACGCAAAAAACCAAGTTAATTTCTGATAGTTCTGGAAGTTACTGGGTTTCAGACTAACTTTTCACTCATCTGGAAAAGTTCCCAAAAACCTAAGCCCCCACTTCCCAATACGGTTCAGTTAAGGCTAAAACTCTTTGTCAAAGTCAATTTTTTTAACGTAGACGCGGAGCGGCTTGCCGCAGGCTACCACAGAGGCGTAGAGGGCACAAATTCCAAGAAATAAATTATCCAATCTTGTAGGGTGGGCAACATGAGCGCCTTTGGTTACTGGGCACTCGTGTCGCCCACTCCACAATAAATAGTTGGATATTTTTTTATTTGGAAGTCCCTTAGTTCAGAAGGAGGTTGTTAGTCACAAATTTAACTAGGGAATACTTGTTTTGAGGGGATGCAGATACATTAACTACTGGTACTAAGATGACCTCAGCTTCTATTATTGATAATTCCGTCCACTTTTCCGGTAATAGCCGCTCGTTACTAAAAAAAAGAACGCTGTTATTTCGTTATCTAGCAGAAATCAATTTAATTTTTGGTATCTGGTATTTGCAATGGCGGATCACCCATTCCATAAATTTTGATGCGCTCTGGATTTCTATTCCTTTGCTGATTGCAGAGATTTACAGCTATTTCGGTGGTGTGATGTTTGTGATTGGATTGTGGCGTCCCTTAGTTCGACAGATTAAGTCTCTCGACCAGATGACCCCACCCATACCGAGATCCGACTGGCCAACTGTGGATGTGTTTGTAACGTGCTATAACGAGCCGCCGAAAATTGTAGAAGAAACTGCCAAAGCAGCTCTTGCAATGGATTACCCACCAATAAAGTTACGTGTTTATGTGCTGGATGATGGGAACTCGCCTGAGATGCGAGCTATGACAGAAAGATTGTGTATTGAGGATTTGCAGTCACCACAATTACAGCTAGAAGCGGAACGGATTGATGCAGAACATTCTTGTTTGTTAGAGCGCTTAAAGCAACTGGAAAATCTGACACCTAATACTCAAGCTGCTGAACAATGGCTGCAAGTATCCTCAGAATCAGTAGTTAACGAGCCTGCGGCTGGATTTGTGCAAAGTTTGCGATCGCTTATTCTTTGGCTATCTCCAGAAAATCATCCTGCCAAGACGCTGCGCGATCGCCTAACTACCGAACGGAAAGCCCTGGAAGAAGCTATTCGCAAGAAAGAACTGGAACTAGTTGAACTTGCTCGTTTTCGCTACATTGCTCGTCCTAAACCATCTGGTGTACCTCACCACGCTAAAGCTGGGAACCTCAATTACGCGATTTTTTCTGGAGAAACTTCAGGACAGTTTATTCTTACCCTCGATGCTGACCATATTCCCAAACCACAATTTCTCAAGCGAGTTCTGCCTTATTTCTACACCTATAATCTTTTCGTAGGGAAATACGACCAAAATCAAATTGCTTTTGTTCAAACTCGCCAAGATTTTTACAATATTCCTGCGGGCGATCCCTTTGGACATCGAGCCAATTTATTTTATGGGCCACTTCAACAAGGCAAAGATGGCATGAATGCCGCTTTTTATACAGGCACAAATGCGATTCTGAAACGGGAAGCACTGATTAGTGTTGGACTACAACATTTTGCTGATGAGTTTGCCAAAGACGAAAAGCGTTTAAATGAATTTCAGTTAATTGGTGGTATATCCAGCAACAGTATTACAGAAGATATGAATACGGCTATGCGTCTGCATGGTGCTGGATGGAAATCTATTTATCACCATGAACTTTTGGCAGAAGGTTTAGCACCAGATGACCTGAGTTCTACTCTAAAACAGCGACTACGCTGGGCACAAGGAACTATCCAAGTACTACTGAGAGAAAATCCTCTGACAAAACCAGGACTAACATTTTGGCAAAGGTTGCACTATTTTAAGACCATGTATAGCTATTTTTCTGGTTTTGCAACTCTGGTTTTCATTTCTTGTCCAATCATCTATTTTTTTACGGATATTATTCCAGTTAAAACCTACGGGTCTGATTTTGCTATCCATTTTTTTCCAGCTTTTATTATCAATCGGCTTACTTTTTTAGCAGCCACTTGGGGCATTCCAGCTAGAGAAGTTTGGCGCTCTGAACAATATGCGATAGCTCTGTTTCCCTTATTAATTCAAGCCGTGTGGAGTGTCTTCACAGGACAAAAAATTAATTTCCAAGTAACACCTAAGCAACGTCAATCTGGAATTTATTTGCGGCTAGTTTGGCCACAGTTGGTTGTCTTTGCACTAACCATTTTGGGGATATTATGGAGCCTTTATCGTTTAGCGATCGGTCATCTAAATTATCCTGAAATTCACCTACTTAATGGTGCATGGGCTATCTATAATTTATTACTTTTGTCGGCTATTATCCGCGCGTCTGTTTGGCAACCTCCTAAAGAAGCCTAATAAAGGAGTAGAGGCGACAAGGAGAAAAAATACTGCCTACTGCTCTTAACTCTGTCAATTTTAGATTTTGAATTTTGGATTGAAGGAAAAATCTAAAATCTAAAATTGAATGACTCTTTGTTGATAGATGCAATCTATAAAAAACAGCTATGAATACTTATTCAGCTTCAAACAACTTTCGTCAGCGAACTGTTTTAACAATTTATGCTCATGCTGATGATGAAGTTCTACCTGCTGCTGGTACTCTCAGTCTGATGTCTAAGGCAGGATGGAATGTTCTTTGCTTAATTTTGACTGATGGCGGTCTTTCTAGTTCGCCTATTAAGGGTACACGTCATCAAGAAGCAGATGCAGCTGGTAAAATCATCGGTGCAACTTATGAGTTTCATGCACTTGAAGAGTGCAATTTCTCAACACAAGCAGTGATTAAAGTTACTGAAGAAGCCCTTGAGCGTTGGGAACCGGATCTAATTATTACTCATGCTCCACAACCTGAAAAATATGGACATCGAGATCACGAAGTGTGTGCGATCGCAGTTTCTAATGTTGCTACCCGTAAAAACATACCTTTATGGTATTCAGCACCCCCTGTTTTTTTACGCGGTTTTGAACCCAACTTTTTTGTAGATATCACCTCTGTAATTGAGGAAAAAGTTGCCGCGATCGGCTGTTATGAATCAGAGCTAAATAAAGCATTTATGCAACTTGATGCGATACTTATTCTGTCTCGGTTCTGGGCACGAGAATTAGGACAAAAAGATGGCTATTTTGAAGCATTTGAAATTTCCCGACAATGGGTTGACGCTAGCTTTTTTACTGCCATAGCAAATAATAACCGCCAAGCGATAAAACACATCTAATTGCATAGACAACACAAAAATCTTGCTATATCTATTGCAGTTTGAGCGAGGTAAATGCCACAATATAAATATATAAATTCCCAGCCCAATAATAGGGTAGTAAAACATGAGCATGAGTGTGAAAGTACTAGAAATATCTGGGATTCTAGATGGTATTAGAGGTAATGAACTACGTCGTGAAGTTAGCAACATCGTGGAAAATGGAACCGATATTTTGTTGCTTGATCTTAAAGAAGTAAAGTTTATTGATAGCTCTGGTTTAGGTGCTTTAGTATCAGCAATGCAAATGGTACGAAATGCTAATGGTAAACTTTTTGTCTGTTCCATCAGCGATCAAGTCAGGATGTTGTTTGAACTGACAAAAATTGATAGGATTTTACAAACTTTTGCTGACAGAGATGAATTTAATCGTCAAGTATTAGCAATGCAATAAACTATTGAAAATCAAAATTTTAAGATGCACAGTTAACTATCCTAACGAAAGTTAACTTTTACTAAAGATAAGTCATCATCAAGATTATCTTGAGCATTTAAAGTGAGAATATTCGCTAACAGTTGATTGAGATTACAGGTATCTTTATCACTATATTTGATTAGTAAGTCAATGAAAGCATCGATACCCCAAATTTTCCCATCTGACTGATTAATTTCATAAGCACCATCACTAAAGATGTATAAAGTGCTATTTGCTTCAACCTCAAAGACAGCATTCTCAAATTGGACTTCAGGTAAAAAGCCAATTGGTAAGTCTAAAGAAGTTAGCTGTTTAACTTTGATGCTGTTCGTAGAGGTATTAGATAACAGTAAAGCTGGTGGATGTCCGGCGTTGGCATAAATGAGTTGACGTTTAAGGCGGTGATAAACTCCATACCAGATTGTGAAGTATTTATCACCGTGCTTACTCATTTGGAAAGCGTGGTTGAGGGCTTTCAAGACTTCACTTGGTAGACAAAAGTTAGTGTTTGGTAGAGATTGCGATCGCAAAACATTCAGCACGGATACAGACAAGAGGGCTGAACCCACCCCATGACCTGATACATCCAACAAATAAATTGCCAAATTATCCTCGTCAATCCAATGATGGTCGAAGCAATCGCCTCCTAGCTGCGCTGAGGGAATAAACAGATTTTCTGTAGTTACCGCTCCTACAAGCGGTGAGGGTAAAAGCGATCGCACATAAGCAGCTGCTTCAGACAATTCTGCTTCCAAAATTTGCTTTTGGGTTTGCAAATCTTGATTGAGTGTCTCTAAAGCTTGCTTTTGACTTTGTAAATCCTGATTTAGCTGGTGTAATCTTAGTCCTGCTCTTACCCGTGCTTTCAATTCATTCATCTCTATTGGTTTAGAGATAAACTCATCTGCTCCAGCGTCAAGTCCCCTAACTCTATCTTCTTCCTCTCCTCTAGCTGCTCCCCTAGCCGTCAATAGAATAAAAAATGTAGTTGCCAACTCTGGATCTGTTCTAATTCGCCGACACACTTCTAGCCCATCTACCTGGGACATCATCCAGTCACAGATAATCAGAGCCGGATGTAGCAGTTGTGCTTGTTTAATTCCTTCTTCGCCATTGCTGGCTACAGTAGTCTCATAACCCTGCTTTTGGAGTGTACTTTTCAGTACTGCTCGCACTGTCGGGTCATCATCAATAACCAGAATTTTAAACATAAATTACAGTGTTATAAATAAAATGATAAGTCAATAGTTACTTTATTTAAGTTATATGCAATTTAGTTTTTAATGTATAGTAAAATTACTCAAATTAATAAACTAATTAACGAATATGATGATTTAAAAATATTTAATCAGTTAAGAAGTGAATAAGAAAATTTATCTCAAAGTCAACACAGACCTGACAGCTTCACCTCAAGTTTTATCTTGGTTTGAGCAGATGAATCAACCACCTATTCTTGACAAACAAATTTGGTGGCAATGTCAAACATTGATGATAGAAGGCTTCACTAATATTGTTGAGCATGCCCACAAATATTTACCTCTTGAAACTCCTATTGAGATGGAAGCTGTGCGGTTAGATGAATACATAGAAATTCGTATCTGGTCTCAAGGTGAACCCTTTGACTTAGAAAAGCAATTGCAGCAAACATCTGAATTTGAGGAGAACGATCAAGAGCGCGGGCGTGGTTTAAAAATTATGTCCACCATTGCCGACAAGTTGAGTTATGAGCGGACAGTAGATAATCGTTACTGTTTATTTATTAGTAAATCTTATTGAAGAAGAATTCCGATGTTAGAATTCAATAGTCAGAAGCAATGAAATTTCGCTCTAAATAACAAAACACAGAGGTACTGAAATACGTAATTTTTGCATTATCAATAATGATTTAAGTTTTTACTAAACCGGATTGCGCTATACACAAATCGCACAGATTTCTATTCTCAATTCTGGCTGCTGACTCATGAATTCTTTTTTGTTAAAAAATCTTGGATGCGTTTAACAAACTCTTCTAAATCTAAGATTAAGTTAGTAGTACCTCGACGCTCTTGCTTATAAGCTAGTTGTTCTAGTTTTTCTGCTGCTAGATGCATGATTGTCACTCCCATATTGGCACTAGCACCTTTAATTTGATGGGTTTGGAGCGCTAGTTCTTCAAAGTCATGAGTTGCGATCGCTATTTTAATTACCTCTAGACGAGGTTGAATATCTTCAACAAATATTTGCAGTAGTT
>NNBU01000407.1_pt1 | contig 25657 bp, 22 predicted proteins | sample 1173781 | NCBI WGS metagenome assembly NNBU01 (sample SAMN07173937, study PRJNA388173) | plant metagenome | biome: Plant school; feature: Soil; material: Symbiotic tissue of Blasia pusilla L.; isolation source: symbiotic tissue sample KVJ2 | host: Blasia pusilla | place: Norway: Troms, Kvaloya...
AGATGTGTAAGAGAGMCCGTCCCCTGCGTGGTCGTGCCGGTCATCAGGGTGGTCGGCGGCGCGCTGCCCAGGTGGATGCGGTGCACCGCGTTCTGGATGGCCATGGCCGACACCAGCACCAGGCCCGTGAGCATTGCGGTGGCGCTGTCGCCGTCGGCGAACGGGCCGTAGTGGATGGCGAGGATGCCGCCCGCCAGCAGCAGCGCGGCCTTCAGGATCAGCATCGTGCGCAGCACCGGCAGGCCGAGCCCGGGCAGGCCGTAGCTCAGCCAGCGCGCGAGCATCACCACCACGCAGAACACCGGCAGCGCCAGCAGCTTGGTCAGCGCGCCCGAGGTGCCGTGCACCAGCGCCGCACCGATGGTCACGAAGTTGCCCGTCACGTGCGCGGTGAACAGGCCGTGCAGCGCCAGGAAGCCCGCGGTGTCGACGAAGCCGCCGTTGAGGCTCATGAGCTGGGGCAGGGTGGGTTTCATGGATGACCTTCACGTGAGGGCGACGCGCAAGTTCGCAGCGCGCGGTGTGAATGGTGCGCCATGGCGCCGGTGCGGTCTTGTCGTGTTGGCTTGCGCTTTGCACACTTGCGGCGTCGCGCGCGCGCAAACGAAAGGGCCGCTCTATCGCACATTCAGCTTGATTCGCTCTCCGCTCGCAGCGTTGACCAGCTGAACGTCCTCCCCATCCTTCACGGTGTAGTAGCAGATACGACTCCAGCCGGGCACGTTGAACGTCGCGCACATGGTGTCGTCTCGAACCTCCCAGGAGCCCCATGCGGTCGACTTGGCGTTCCTTGCAAAGATGCGGCCGGCTGAAAACGTCAACTCGACGGTGCCGAAGGTCGCTGGATCGCGCGGATGCCGATACGCCCAGGTCCTGCCGAGCAGCATGGGCATCTCCAGGTGCAACCTGGGTGAACCTGGCACGTCGGGACGCGCCGAGCCTTGCTGCACCGCCGGGGGCGTGCTTGACGGCCTGTTGTACGCCGCCAAGGCGAGGCGGCCCCGCTCGGGCAGGTCGAAAATCCAATCGGCCGGTCGCGCGAAGTTGAGATTCTGAGCCGTGCCTGTGATGCCCGACGTCGTGATTCCCACCAGCCGGCCTTGTTCATCGAACAAGCCGCCGCCGCTCGACCCGGGCGAAATCGGTGCGGAGATCTGGATGTACTCGATGGCTCCGCTGCTGTTTCGCCGCAGCGAAGAGACCAGGCCGTCGCTCATGGTTTGCTCGAGCAGGCGCGGGGTGCCGATCGTGTAGATCTTCTGCCCCACTCTCAGCGTGGCAACGGACGCCGTCGTGACGGCAGGCGCCGTGAAATTGTCGACCTTGACCGAACACAGGTCGCGTTCCGTGTCGGGATACTCGAGTTGCGCCTGGAACGTCACGTTCTCGTGTTTCACCATGATCGCCCCGGCTTTCGCGAGTACATGGCAGTTCGTGACAAGCCTTCCTCGTTCGATCACGACGCCGGTTCCTGTGCTGAGCGGCTTGCCTTGGGGATCGAGCGTGCTGATGACCCAGATCGATGGCGACGCGCGTTGGAACAGGTCCTCCGCCGACATGGCATGGGAGAGCGTCGGCGCGCTGGCGAGGATGCCCAGCCCAAGCAGGGCCCAGGCCACGGTGCCACAGGCAGCCGCCGCGACGTTTTGCCTGAGGGATGCAGCGCGACGGGTGCGCGAGGCTGCATGCCTTCCGGCACTGGGCAAACGACGACTCATGATCTTGATGGCGGTCCGCGAAAAGCACAAAAGGTGGCACTGCGACGCAGACTGCCGCGCTCGAAATTAGTTTGCCGATGCTTACCGCATGCTGACCAGGCGATGGGCGTGCGCGCGGTGCTGCTCGCATGGCTGGCCTTGCCTTGCTGAGAAGCGCCCCGGCCACGGCATTCAACCCGCGAGACTCTTCTTCAAGACGCGCCGGCCGCGCCGCGGTACACATCGCCATGGGCATCTGCCCCGAGCCACCGACCCAAGCCCATCCCATGCCCCCCGAAAGCAGCAGGCCGCCCACCCTGACCACCACCGGCGGCGCGCCCGTGGCGAACAGCCAGCACTCGATCACCGCCGGGCCGCGCGGGCCGATCCTGCTGCAGGACTACCAGATGGCCGAGAAGCTCGCCTACCTGGCACGCGAGCGCATTCCCGAGCGGGTGCTGCACGCCAAGGGCGCGGCCGCCTTCGGCACGCTGCGCATCACCGGGGACATTGCGCGCCACACCCGTGCGAGCGTGTTCCAGCCGGGCCAGCGCACGCCGGTGCTGGTGCGCTTCTCGGGCCTCACGGGCGAGCGCGGCAGCGCGGATGCGGAGCGCGACATGCGCGGCTTTGCGCTGAAGGCCTACACGCAGGAAGGCAACTGGGACCTGGTCGGCAGCCACCTGCCGGTGGCCTGCATCCGCGACCCGCAGAAGTTTCCCGACCTGGTGCGCGCGCTGAAGCGCCACCCCGTCAGCCACCTGCGCTCGCCCACCGCCATCTGGGACTTCTGGTCGCTCTCGCCGGAAAGCATGCACCAGATCGTGATGCTGTTCTCCGACCGCGGCCTGCCGCTGAGCTACCGCCACATGCACGGCTACGGCGCGCACGCCTTCGGGCTCATCAACGCGGCCAACGAGCGCACCTGGGTCAAGTTCCACCTGAAGACGCAGCAGGGCATTCGCCACCTGACCAACGCGCAGGCGCGCGAAGCCATTGCCGACGACCGCGAGAGCGCGCAGCGCGACCTGTTCGAGGCCATCGAGCGCGGCGAGCATCCGCGCTGGGCGCTACATGTGCAGCTGATGAGCGAGGCGCAGGCGGCAGGGTTGCCCTTCAACCCCTTCGACCCCACCAAGGTGTGGCCGCAGGACGCGTTTCCGCTGGTCGAGCTCGGCCTGCTCACGCTGGACGCCAACCCCGACAACTACTTCGCGCAGGTGGAGCAGGCCACCTTCGACCCGGCGCACCTGGTGCCGGGCATCTGCATCTCGCCCGACAAGCTGCTGCAGGGACGTCTGCTGGCCTATGCCGACGCGCAGCGCTACCGCGTGGGCACGCACCACGCGGCGCTGCCGGTGAACCGGCCGAAGTCCGAGGTGCACACCTACCACGCCGACGGCGCCATGCGCATGGACGTGCCGGCGCGCACCGACGCCTACTACGAGCCCAACTCCTTCGGCGGCCCGCGCCCCGACCGCCGGCTGGCGGAGCCCGCGCTGCCGCTGAGCGGCGATGCCGCGCGCTTCGACGACCGGCAGGGGCTGGGCGACTACGCGCAGGCGGCCGCGCTCTACCGGCGCATGGACGACGGCGAGCGGCAGCGGCTGGCCGCCAACATCGCGGCGTCGATGGACGGCGTGCCGGAGACGATCCAGCGGCGGCAGGTGGCGCACTTCCATCTGGTGGATGCGGCCTTGGGCGAGGGCGTGGCGACGCACCTGCTGCGCTGAATGGCCGGCCTTCGGACGGCCTTCAGACGGCCTTCAGACAGCGTTCAAACGGCCGACACGGCCGCCGCCGCCGTGCCAGCACCCTGGTAGATCGGCGGTGTCCTGACGATCGACGTCAGCGCGGGCTCGGCCGCGCGCAACGCCGACAGGTCGGGCCTCGGACGGCGCAACTGCGCATGCGCCGAGAAAGCCGCTTCCATGGCCCGCGCCGCGCCCAGCACCTGGTGGTCCGCCCTGAAGCCGCCCACCACCTGCAGCCCGAACGGCATGCCCGCATGGTCGAGCCCGCAGGGCAGAGAAATGGCGGGGTGCGTGGTCAGCGTGACCACATAGGTCAGCGCCAGCCAGCGGTAGTAGTTGGCCTGCGGCTCGCCGTTGATGTGGCTGGCGTACGGCTGCGTCCAGGGAAAGGGCGTGACCGGCGTGGTGGGCGAAAGCACCAGGTCGTAGTCGGCGAAGGTGGCCTGGAAGCGCTTGAGCAGGCGCGTCTGCTCGGCCTGCGCCCAGGCGCTGTCGAGCAGGCTCATGCGCGCGCCCATCTCGTAGTTGGCGCGCGGGTTCGCACCCAGGCTGTCGGGGTCGCGCTCGTAGGCCGCGTGCATGCCGGCCACGAAGGCCTCGGCGCGCAGCACGTCGAAGCAGCGATGCGCCTCGCCCAGGTCGAACTCGACCTTGTCGCAGCGGCGGAACAGGTGCCGCATGGCCTCGATCTTCTGGCGGAAGGCGGCGCGGATGCCGTCGTCCACGGCGCAGGTGCCGAAGTCTTCGGTCCATGCCACGCGCAGGGTGGCCAGGTCGACGTGTGCCGGCGCCAGGAAGGACAGCGGGTCCAGCGGATAGGTGAGCGGGTCGCCGGCGTGCATGCCGGCGGACGCGGCCAGTTGCAGGCAGGCATCGTCCACGGTGCGGCCCATGGGGCCGACCACCGAGATGGGCGTCCAGCCCAGCGGCTTGCGCACGCTGGGCACGACCCCGGGCGAAGGCCGAAAGCCCACCACGCCGCACTTGGCCGCCGGAATGCGCAGCGACCCGCCGGTGTCGGAGCCGGTGCAGACCGGCAGCATGTCGCAGGCCAGCGCGGCCGCCGAGCCGCCGGACGACCCGCCGGCGTTGAGGTTCGGGTCGAAGGGGTTGCCGGTGGCGCCCCACACCTCGTTGCGCGAGTTGGCGCCGGCGCCCATCTCGGGCACGTTGGTCTTGCCCGCCACGATGGCGCCTGCGCCGCGCAGGCGTGCCACGAGCTCGATATCCTCGGTCGGCACGTGGTCGCGGTAGATGGCCGAACCCCAGGTCGTGAGCAGGCCCTCGGTGGGTTCCAGGTCCTTCACGCCCAGCGGCAGGCCGTGCAGCAGGCCGAGCGTGTCGCCGCGCATGACGGCGCTTTCCGCGGCGGCGGCTTCGGTGCGCGCACGCTCGAAGCAGGTGGCGGTCACCGCGTTGACGAAGGGATTCACGCGCTCGATGCGCGCGATGCAGGCCTCCAGCAGTTCGACGGGCGAGACCTGCTTGGCGCCGATCAGGCGGCGCAACTCGACGGCGGATTTCTCGACGAGCTCGGTGCCCGCTGCGCCTGAGCCGTGCGATGGGTTGGTCTGGTTCATCAGTCGGCCGTGATGTTCGCGCGCGCCGCCACGGCGCGCATCACCGGCAGCTCGCGGTTGATGAGTTCGCTCGTCGCGGCGGCGTTGCTGTAGGCCGGCTCCAGGCCCTGGGCCAGCAGCTTGGCGCGCGTGTCGGGGTCGGCAATGGTCACGGCCAGCGCCTTCTCGAGCTTTGCCTTCACGTCGGCGGGCAGGCCCTTGGGGGCCACCAGCGCCAGCCAGGTGTCCATGTCGATGCCGGGGTAGCCGCTCTCGGCCATGGTGGGCACGTTGGGCAGCAGCGCGGAGCGCTTGGCGGTGGTGAGCGCAATGGCCTTGATCTTGCCGCTCTTGAGCTGCGGAATCGCCGCGCTCACGGTGTCGATGCTGAACGGAATCTGCCCGCCCATCAGGTCGGTCATGGCCGGGGCGCTGCCCTTGTAGGGCACGTGCGTCATCTTCAGGCCGGCCGCATGCAGCACGCTTTCGCCGGCGAACTGCGCGGTGGTGCCGGTGCCGAAGGAGCCGTACGAGTACTTGCCCGGCGAGGCCTTCACGTAGTCGACGAACTGCTGCACGGTCTTGACCGGCACGTCGCTGTTGGCCAGCAGGATGAGGCCGGTGCGCCCGGCGATGCCGATCGGCTCGAAGCCCTTCACCGGGTCGTACGGCAGGTTGGGGCGGATGGCGGGGTTCACGGTGAAGGTGGTGCCCGAGCTGACCAGCAGCGTGTAGCCGTCGGGTGCCGCCTTCGACACGTAGCTCGCGCCGATCACGGTGCCCGCGCCGGCGCGGTTCTCGATGACCACGGGCTGGCCCAGCTCCTTGCCGAGCCGCTGCGCGATGACGCGTCCGTTGACGTCGGTCGCGCCCCCGGGCGGAAACGGAATGACCAGCGTGATCGGGCGCGTGGGAAAGGCCGTCTCGGCGGCAGCGGCGGTCAGCGGCACGGCGCCGAGTTCAAGGCCGCACAACAGTGCAATGCCAGCCATGAGCGGGAGACGGTTCATCGGTTAACTCCTGGGAATCGAGGGAAGGGCAAGGCCATCCTAGGAGCCGCAGGCAGCTGCCACAAGCGCAATGTTTAGAATCTTGCGTTGCCGAATCGGCAATCGAAACGGGTCGCTCCGGGCCCTGCACACAGGACACTTCATGTCGCTTCGCGCCTTGCAGGAAACCGCCGTGCGCTACTTTCTCGAGGTCGTGAAAACCGGCTCCGTGAAAGACGCCGCGCTCAGGCTCAATGTCGCGCCTTCGGCCGTGAGCCGGCAGGTGGCACGGCTGGAGCGCGAGCTCGACACGCTGCTGTTCGACCGCCACGCGCGCGGCATGGTGCCCAATGCCGCGGGCGAGCTGCTGGCCGCGCATGCGAGGCGGGCGCAGCACGACATCGAGCGGGTCGCCAACGACATCGCCGGCCTGCGCGGCCTGCGCAGCGGGCATGTGCGCGTGGCGAGCACCGAGGGCTTCGCGTTCGACTTCCTCCCCACGCTGATCGCGCGCTTCAGGAGCAAGCACGAGGGCATCCGCTTCCACCTGGAGGTGTGCTCGCCGGGTGACATTTCCAGGCGGGTGCGCGACGGCGAGTCCGATGTGGGCATCACCCTGAGCGCGGCGCCCGAGCCCGGCATCGAGATCGAGCTGCGGCACCCCAGCCCCATCCTGGCCGTGATGGCCAAGGACCATCCGCTGGCCGCGCAGCGGCAGCTGGCGCTGCGCCAGGTGGTGGCCTACCCGCTGGGGCTGCCGCAGGAAGACAGCTCGATACGGCGCCTGCTCGACGCCAGCTGCGCCCGGCAGGGGCTGCGCTATGCGCAGGCCATGTCCAGCAACCATGCGAATGCGCTGCTGAGCTTTGCGGCGGCCGGCGGCGGCAGCATCGCCTTCTATGGCGCGCTGTCGATGCGCACGCTGCTGCAGAGCAAGGCGCTGGTGGCCGTTCCCCTCAAAGACCGCGAGATGAACGAGCGCCACCTGGAGATCGAGACCATGGCCGGCCGGCCGCTGCCCGATGCGGGCAAGGCCTTCGTGCGCTTCCTGGTGGAGGCCGTGAAGGCCACCGGTTGAAGCGTTGCTACTTCAGCGCGCGCTCGACGGCGTCGCGCAGCTGCTGCAGCCCGAAAGACACATCCGTGAAGGTGCCGTTCACATAGAAGGTGGGGGTGGCGCGCACGGTCAGCCGGCGCCCGATTTCCATCTGCTCCTGCACGCGCTGGCGGTACACGCTGTCTTTCAGCTCGTTGTCGAAGCGCGGCATGTCCAGGCCCAGCTGCTTCGCATAGGTGTCCAGGTGGCTGGCGTCCAGATGGCTCTGGTGGTTGAACAGCAGCTCGGCGTACGGCCAGAACTTGCCTTGCGCACCGGCCGCCTCGGAGGCTTCGGCCGCCAGCTCCGCGTGCGGATGCAACTCGCGCAGCGGAAAGTGCCTGAACACGAAGCGCACCTGGTGTGCGAAGTGCGACAGCAGCAGCTGCACGGCCGGGTGCGCCTGCCGGCACGAGGGGCATTCGAAGTCGCCGAACTCGATGACGGTGACCGGGGCCGAGTCGGGCCCGAGGATGTGCTCGGTGGCCCGGTCGGGCACGAGAAGGGGGTTGGCGTGGGGCAGTGCGCTCATCAAAGCCTCGCAGGGTGAGAGAGTGGGTGGGTGGGAAGAAAGGCCGTCTATCGCTCGACCCGCATCTTGCGCCTCCAGCTGCCCGGCGGTGTGCCCGTGTACTGCGAAAAGACGCGTGTGAAGTGGCTCTGGTCCGCGAAGCCGCAGGCCGCGGCCACGTCCGCCAGCGGGCGCTCGAAGTCCATCAGCAGCGCCTGCGCGCGCTCCAGCCGCTGCGAGATCAGCCACTGGTGGGGCGTCTGGCCGGTGGTCTCGCGGAAGGCGTGGATGAAGTAGCTGCGCGACAGGTTGCAGGCGTCCGCAATCTCGGCGATGGAGATGGCGCCGTCGATCTTGTCGCGCAGCATCTCCTTGGCGCGTGCCTCGTGCGAGCGCGAGAGCACGCGCTGGGTGCGGGGCTCGGCGGCCGGCGGCGCGTGGCCGTGCGCGTCGACCAGGTGGCTGGTCATGGCGAGGCAGACCTGGTCGACGAACAGCAGGCTGGCCTGCGCGGGGTGTTCGAGCGCGGGCGCCAGCGCGAGCGCGAGATGGGCGAGCACCTCGTCCCGCAAGGCCGTGACCGCCGCGAGGCCGCCAGCGCGCGGGCCCGGCTTGTCGTCGATGGCGCGCTCCAGCGCCGGATGCGAGATCTCGAGCAGCACGAAGTCGAAGCCGCTGTGCATGTCCGCGCGGTAGCGGTCGCAGAAGTCGCGGATGTAGATGGTGCCCTTGGCAAAGTCGTGCACCGCGGCATGGTGCTCATGCAGGATGCGCCGGCGGTGGCCGTCGCGCAGCGAAATGCCCACCAGCACGCCGCGCCCGCTCGCGGCGGTTTCCACCTGCTGGCGCGCGGGGCTGTCCACCGTCTTGCGGTACACCCGCACGCCGTTGGCCGCCAGGTCCTGGTCTGCCTTCAGGCTGGCGGACATGCAGCCCAGCGTGTCCTTGGGCGGGGCGGTGGAAATGGGCGAACAGGCGGGCAACCCAGCCGGCTGGGCAAGTGCATGTCTTGCGGCGAGGGGGGTGCTTTCTACGCGCATGGAAAGACGGGAAACAGAGAGGGCGGGAGAAAACTGGACACTTGCCCGATTGGCGTCGCTGCGCCGGATTCTAGATAGAAGCTTTGCGCGCTTTCTTGAAGGTTCTCCCGCCGCCGCGCGGAACTTACGGCCTTTCGCTCTCAGGCCAGCCGGTCCAGCAGGCTGTACCAGGCCACCCCGCCGGCCACGTAAAAGCGCTGCAGGCCGTGCAGCGGAATGGGCGCGATGGGCGTCACCGGGTACGGGAAATCCACCTGCGCACCGGCCAGCCGCGCCGCCACGTGCTTGCCCATGCTCGTGGCCAGCGCAATGCCGCGCCCGTTGTAGCCCAGCGCCACCGTCACACCGGGTGCGGGTGTGTGCACATGCGGCATGAAGTCGCGCGTGACCGCGATGCGACCGGCCCAGCGGTAGTCGTAGCGCAGCGGGCCGAGCTGCGGAAACAGCAGCTCGAGCGAGCGTTCGAGGTGTGCGAAATCTGCCGGCCCGCCCGGGTCGGCGAAATGGCCGCGCCCGCCCATCAGCAGGCGGCCCTGCGCGTCCTTGCGGAAGTAGAGCAGCAGCCGCTGCGAGGTCGATGCGGTCTCGCCGCCCGGCAGGATGGCGTCGGCCGCCGCACCCTTCAGCGGCGCGGTCGCGACGATGAAGCTGTTGGCCGCCAGCACCGTGCGCGAGAGCTTGGGCCACAGCGCGCCGGTGTAGCCGTTGGTGGCAATCAGCACCTGGTCGGCCGTGACGCTGGCGCCGGTGGAAGTGTGGGCATGCCATTGCGTGCCGCGCCGCTCCAGCGCCGTGACCTCGGTGCCGCCGTGCACCGCCGCGCCCGCGGCCTGCGCGGCGCGCACCAGCCCGCGCGTGTAGGCCAGCGGCTGGATGCTGCCGGCCCGCCCGTCGAGCCAGCCGCCGGCAAAGGCCTCGGTGCCCAGCCGCTCGCTCACGGCGGCGCAGTCGAGCGGCTGCGCCGGCTCGCCCAGCCGGGCCCACTGCGCGGCGCGCGCGTGCAGGCCGGCCACGTCCTTCGGTGCGTAGGCCACCTGCAGCCAGCCGTTGCGCACCGGCTGGCAGTCGATGCGGTGGCGTTCGATCAGCTCGAACACCAGGTCGGCCGAGCGCGAGACGGCATCGATCAGCCGCGCGCCGCGCTCCGCGCCGTGGATGCGCAACAGCTCGTCGGGGTCGTGCTTGAGCGAGGGGTTCACCTGCCCGCCGTTGCGGCCCGAGGCACCCCAGCCGGGCTCGTGCGCCTCGAGCACGCAGGCCTGCACACCGGCCTCGGCCAGGTGCAGCGCGGCCGACAGGCCGGTGAAACCGCCGCCGACGATCAGCACGTCGGCCTTGCGCGGCTCGGCCAGCGGAGGTGTCGGTGGTGCGGCGGGCGCGGTGTCGGCCCAGAGCGAGGGGGGCAATGCGCGACCGCTCACGTGCGCACCTCCGCGGATGCCGCTGCACCCGAGGGGTGCAGCACGCGGCGCAGGAAGTCTTGCGTGCGCGCCTGGCGCGGTGCGCCCAGCACCTGCGCGGAGGGGCCTTCCTCCACGATGCTGCCGCTGTGCAGGAAGCACACGCGGTCGGCCACCTCGCGGGCAAAGCCCATCTCGTGCGTGACCACGATCATCGTCATGCCTTCGTCGGCCAGCGCGCGCATCACGCCGAGCACGTCGCCCACCAGCTCGGGGTCGAGCGCGGAGGTGGGCTCGTCGAACAGCATGGCCTCGGGCTTCATGGCGAGCGCGCGGGCAATGGCCACGCGCTGCTGCTGGCCGCCGGAGAGCTGCGCGGGCCAGGCCTGCGCCTTCTCGGCGAGGCCCACCTTGGCCAGCAGCGCCAGCGCCTCTTCGCGCGAGCGCGCCGGGTCCTGGCGCAGCACGTGCACCGGGCCTTCCATCACGTTCTCCAGCACGGTGCGGTGCGGGAACAGGTTGAAGCGCTGGAACACCATGCCCATGCGGCTGCGCAGCCGGTGGACGGCGGGCGAGTTGCGGTCCACCCGCTCGCCGAACGCGCGCACTTCGCCGCCTTCGTAAGACTCCAGTCCGTTGATGCAGCGAAGCACGGTCGACTTGCCCGAGCCCGAGGGCCCGATCAGGCACACCACCTCGCCCTTGTTCACATGCAGGCTCACGCCTTGCAGCACGCGGTGCGTGCCGAAGCGTTTTTCCAGTCCCTCGACGTGGATCATGGTTGTTTTCTCCCGGCGGCAAAGCGCCGTTCGAGCCGGCGCAGGCCGTACACCAGCGGCAGGCTCATCAGCAGGTAGAGCAGGGCGACCAGCGTGTAGACCGTCATGTTCTGGAAGGTCGACGAGGCTATGAGCTGGCCCGCGCGCGTCATCTCGGCCACGGTGATGGTGGAGACCAGCGAGGAGTCTTTCAGCATCATCACCAGCGTGTTGCCGTAGGGCGGCAGCGCAATGCGAAAGGCCTGCGGCAGGATCACGCGGCGCATGATCAGCGCGGAGCGCATGCCCATGGCCTGCGCCGCCTCGCGCTGGCCCGGGTCGACCGCCTCGATGCCGGCGCGGAAGTTCTCCGCCTGGTAGGCCGAGTAGGCAATGCCCAGCCCGATCACCCCGGCCTGGAAGGCCGAGAGCGGCACGCCGAACTCGGGCAGCACGAAGTAGATGTAGAACAGCTGCACGATGATCGGCAGCCCGCGAATCACGTTGATGGCCACCGTGGCCGTCCACGAGAGCGCGCGCACCGGCGACAGCTTCATGAGCGCCAGCGCCAGGCCGAGCGCGCTGCTCAGCAGGAAGGCGAGCACCGTGACCTGCACGGTCACCACCGCGCCCTGCAGGAGGATCGGCAGGAAGTCCTGCGCGTTCTGGAGGAAAGTAGGGGCAGCCATGGTTCAGCGCGCGCTCAGATGCCCCACTTCTGGACGATCCTGGCGAGCGTGCCGTCGGCCTTCACCGCCGCAATGGCCTTGTTCAGGCGGGCCAGCGTCTCGGTGTCGCCCTTGCGCACCACCAGGCACACGTCGCCCACGTTCACCGGCTTGTAGCTGTCGACCAGCTTCACGCCGGGGAAGGTGTTCTGGCGGATCTGGTAGGCCATGATGGGTTGGTCGCCCAGGCCCGCCTTGATGCGGCCGAGCGAGAGGTCGCGCGTCATGTCGGCCACGGAGTCGTAGCTGCGCACCTCCTTGAAGATGCCCTTCTTGGTGAGCATGTCGAGGAACACGGTGCCCACCTGCGCACCCACCACCTCGCCCTTGAGCTCGTCCAGCGACACGTAGGCGCGGGTGTCGTCGCCCTTCACCAGCAGGCCTTCGCCGTACGAGTACACCGGGTCGCTGAAATCGACCACCTCCTGGCGCGCGGGCGTCTTCAGCATGGCGGCCGAGACGATGTCGACCTTGCGCGCCGTGAGCGAGGGAATGAGCGCGGAGAACACCGTCTGCTGCACGTTCACGCTGAAGCCGCCCGCCTTGCCCACGGCGGTGACGGTGTCCACCATCATTCCCTGAATGCTGTTGGTCTTCACGTCCAGGAAGGTGAAGGGCACGCCCGTGGCCGTGGCGCCCACGTTGTAGCTCGCGGGGGCCGCGCCCTGGGCGCTGGCCAGTGCGACGGCACCGGCAAGGGCAACGCCGGCGGCAAGTCGGTGGAGGTGACGGACGACTCGGTTCATGAAGGCACTCCTGGGGATGAAAGGGTTGAAAAGCGGTCTGGGGGCCGATGCAACATGCGTGCCAATAATCGATTCAATTGAATCTACATTCAATTAATGAAAACCACTAGTCGCGTTTATAGAATCGATATGCGATTCAAAAGCGCGATGTCGCTATACTTCGGACCCATGGACGCCCCCCTCGAATCCGCCGCCCCGCAGGACGACAGCCCCAGCCTGCTGTTCAACCAGTCGCTGGAGAAGGGCCTGGCCGTGCTGCGCGCCTTCAGTGCCCGCCGCCGCACCATGACCCTGGCCGACGTGGCCGAGGCCACCGACATCACCAAGAGCTCGGCCCAGCGCATGGTCTTCACGCTGGAGAAGCTGGGCTACGTGCGCAAGCATCCCAAGACGCGGCGCTACCAGCTCACGCCGCGGGTGATGGAAATCGGCTTCAACTACCTGGCGGCCCACTCGCTGATCGACGTGGCCAACCCGTTCCTGTCGGAGCTGACCAAGGTGACGACCGAGACGTCGTGCCTCACCGAGCCCGACGGGCTCGACATGGTCTACGTGGCGCGCTTCGTCAGCGCACAGTTCGTGCCGGTGCACATGCCCATCGGCAGCCGCATTCCGATGTACTGCACGGCTTCGGGCCGCGCCTACCTGAGCGCGCTGCCCGAGCAAGAGGCGCGTGCGCTCATCGAGGCCTCCGACCGCGTGGCCCACACCATGCACACCTGCACCGACGTGGACGACATCCTCCAGGCGCTGCGCCAGGCGCGGCAGCAGGGCTTTGCCACCAATGCGGAAGAACTGTTCCTGGGCGACATGACCATCGCCGCGCCCGTGCTGGGCAGCCAGGGCCGCCCGGTGGCCTCGGTGCACGTGGTTGCGCCGACCAGCCGCTGGACGATCGACGAGGCCGTGCGCAAGCTGGCGCCCACCTTGCTGCTGTGCGCGCGCTCGCTGACGAGCTCGGCGCGCAGCATCGACTGACGGCCCATCGCGTCCATACGGTTTCGCGCATCGCGCGGGCGGCGGCAGCCTTTATGCTTTGCGGGATCACAACGCAGCAGCACCCGCCGCTCCCCACCATGACCGATTTCCGCCCCACTTACGACACGCGCTTCGACCGCATCGCAGCCGACCGCCTGCCTGAGTTGCTGTGCGCCATGCCCAAGGCCGAGCTGCACATGCACATCGAAGGCTCGCTCGAACCCGAGCTCATCTTCGCGCTCGCGCAGCGCAACGGCGTGTCCATTCCCTACGCCAGCGTGGAAGAACTGCGCCGCGCCTACGCCTTCACCAACCTGCAGAGCTTCCTGGACATCTACTACGCCGGCGCCAGCGTGCTGCTGAAGGAGCAGGACTTCTACGACATGGCCTGGGCCTACCTGGAGCGCGCCGCCGCCGACCACGTGGTGCACACCGAGATGTTCTTCGACCCGCAGACGCACACCGCGCGCGGCGTGCCGATGGAAACGGTGGTCAATGGCCTGCATCGCGCCTGCGTCGATGCGCAGCCCAAGCTGGGCGTGAGCGCCTCGCTCATCCTGTGCTTCCTGCGCCACCTGAGCGAGGAAGAAGCCTTCGAGACGCTGGAACAGGCGCTGCCGTTTCGCGCCAAGTTCATCGGCGTGGGGCTCGACTCCAGCGAGGTGGGCCACCCGCCCGAGAAGTTCGCGCGCGTGTTCGCGCGCTGCCGCGAGCTGGGCCTGCACCTCGTCGCGCATGCGGGCGAAGAGGGGCCACCCGAATACGTGTGGAGCGCGCTCGACGTGCTGAAGGTGGAGCGCGTCGACCATGGCGTGCAGAGCGCGAAAGACCCGGCGCTGATGGCGCGGCTTGCGCAGGACCGCATTCCGCTCACCGTGTGCCCGCTGTCCAACCTCAAGCTCTGCGTGTTCCCCGACCTGTCGCAGCACAACCTGGGAACGCTGCTCGACGCGGGCCTGGTCGCCACCGTGAACTCGGACGATCCGGCCTACTTCGGCGGCTACATGAACCAGAATTTTCTCGAGACCTTCGCTGCCACCGGCCTGAGCGTGCGGCACGCCTGGCAGCTTGCGGCCAACAGCTTCGAAGGCAGCTTCATCGACGAGGCCGCCAAGCGGTCTTACGTCGACCGGCTGAACGCGGTCTTCGCGAGCTTCTGATCTGCACAGACGTCCGTGGCAACGGGTCGCGGCACCAGCAGCGGCATCGCCACCAGCGCGCACGCGCTCGCCGCCAGCCACACCAGCGCCCAGCCCTGCAGTGCCAGCAGGTGGGGAATGGAAAAGGGCGTGACGAAGCACACCAGGAACACGCTGGTGTTGGCCATGCCCAGCGCATTGCCCGCACGTGCCGCGCCGGCCAGCGTCGCGAGCTCGGTGTAGGCCACGCCGTGCCAGGCCGACACGCACACGCCGCTCACTCCCAGCAGCACGACCAGCGCGATGCGCAGCGCCTGTGAATCGGCGGCGCTGCTGTTCGCATGGCCCGCGGCCAGCACCAGCACCGCGAGCCCGGCGAACAGCAGCACGCTGAGTGCGCTGCAGGCGCGCAGGTAGGCGGGGCGGTTGCGCCGGCGGTCGGTCCAGCGGCCGCTCCACACGCGCATCACCATCGCACCGACCTGCGTGGAGACCATGGTGGCGGTGATCGTCGCCAGCCCCGCATGGCCGAAGTCGTGCAGGAACACGGTGCCGAAGGACAGCACCGCGAACTGCGGCGCACAGAGAATGCCGATGCCCGCCACGATGCGCCACACGCGTGCGTCGCGCAGCGGGCCGCTCTTCGGTGTCGCGGCTTCCACGGTCTTGCCGGTGCGGGGCGCGATGGGCGGCTCGTGCACCCAGGCCCAGCTCATGGCCGCGCTCAGCACGCACAGCAGCGCCAGCAGGCCGTACAGCGCGGCAAAGCCGAAGTGCAGCGCCACGAAGGGCAGCACCAGCGCGCCGATGCCGCCGCCCATCGGCACGGCCGTCTGGCGGATGCTCATTGCCAGGCCGCGCTCGCTGGCGTCGAACCACGTCATCACCGCCCGCCCGCTCGCACCGTTCACGCTGCCGCCCAGCAGGCCCACCAGCAGCAGCCCCGCGGCCAGCCAGCCCAGGCCGGGAATGTGCCCCGCCACCGGCGCGGCCCACAGTGCCATCGCCGCCAGCGCCAGCGCCGTGCTGCCCAGCCCCATGAGCAGCACCGGCCGGTCGCCCCAGCGGTCGGTCAGCAGGCCCCAGGGCAGCTCGCTCACCGCGATGCCCAGGCCCATGAGGCCCAGCACCAGGCCGAGCGTGGCGTTGTCGAGCCGGTAGCCGGTGCGCATGAGCACGGCGGTCATCGGGATGCCGCTGAAGGCCACGGAAAACGCAGCGTTGGCTGCCACGCCGGCGGCCAGCACCTTCCAGCGGTGGCGCGGCGATGGCGAGAAGGAAGAGGGCGAATGTGTCATGTTGCGGCGCAGTGTCCGCTGGCGCAAAGCTTTTGAAAATCAGAAAATAATGCGCTCATCGTCCTGAAAATCAGGACGATCAAACAGGCCCCTCCCGGCCCCTCCAAGGACACGACATGAGCCAGGTGATGTTCGATCTCGACGTGCTGCGCACCTTCTCCACCGGCGTCGCGCTCGGCAGCTATGCGCGCGCCGCCGACCGGCTGGGCCGCTCGACCTCGGCCGTGAGCGCGCAGCTGAAGAAGCTGGAGGCGCAGGCCGGCACCGTGCTGTTCCGCAAGGAGGGGCGCGGCCTGGCGCTCACCGATGCCGGCGAAACCCTGCTCGCCTACGCCCACCGCATGCTCGAACTCAACGAAGAGGCCGGCGCCGCCATGCGCGGCGCCGACCTGCAGGGCTGGGTGCGGCTGGGCCTGCAGGAAGACTTCGGCGAGACGCTGCTGCCGGCCGTGCTCGGCCGTTTTGCGCGCGCCCACCCCAAGGTGCGCATCGAGGCCTGCGTGGCGCGCAGCGGCGAGCTGCGCGAGCGGCTCGAGCTCGGCCAGCTCGACCTGGCGCTGGCGTGGGACGTGGGCGACCAGCCGCTGTCGCCGCATGCCGAGCGCGTGGCACAGCTGCCGCTCCTGTGGATCGGCCCGACGGCGCCCGAGCGGGTCGACGCCCCCTGGTGGACCGAGCGCGAGCACCGCGGCCCCGGCGCGCGTCAGCCCAAGAGCAAGGAGCCCCTGCCGCTGGTCATGCTCGACGCCCCGTGCCCACTGCGCGAGATCGTCATCACCGCGCTCGACCGCGCCGGCCTGCCCTGGCGCCGGGCCTTCGGCAGCGCCAGCCTGGCCGCGCTGTGGGCCGCCACCTCCGCCGGGCTGGGCCTGACCGTGCGCACGCCGTTCGGGCTGCCCTCGCATGTGCGCACGCTCGACCGCTCGGTGCTGTCGTTGCCGGCGCTGCCGCAGATCTCGCTCGTGCTGTACCGCGCGCAGGCGCACGCCGAGGCGCCGGCCAGCCGGCTGGCCACATTGCTGCTGGAAGCAGTGCGCCAGCACGTGCAGCCCGTGGCGGTGCCGATGCGTGAGAATCCGCCGCTGGAGACAAAGACAAAAGCAACGACAGAAGCGAGACCGCATGGCAACGCACAACTTCCTGCATCTGTGGGATGACCGGTTCCTCTACATCACGCCGGCGATCCAGTCGGGCCTGACGGCCCGGTCGTCGGCCACCTTGCTGGCCTCGGTCAGCGGCCACCCCTTTACCCTGGAGGCAGTCGACGGCACGCGTGTGCGCTGCACCGCCGCGCTGGTGGCGCCGCACGTGTCGCGCCGGCTCGACGTCGACGGCTGCGGGCTGCTCTCGCTCAACCTCGACCCGGCCTCCGTCGCCTACCGCATGCTCGCCAGGCGCATGGGCGGCCACGGCATCCAGCCCCTGGACGCGCGGCGCTTCGGCCGCCTGCGCGACGATTTCGCGCCGGCGCAGTGCGGCGCCCTGGCCGACGACCGCTTGCAGATGCTCAGCGCGAAGATGGTCGAGGCCATCACCGGAGGCCCCGAGTGCGAGGCGCCCGTCGACCCGCGCATCGAACGCGTGCTGCGGGCCATTCGCGCGCATGCGGGGCAGATCGCGCTGCGCGAGCTGGCGGCCGTGGCATGCCTGTCGCCCGACCGGCTGACGCACCTGTTCGCCCGGCAGGTGGGCGTGTCGGTCAAGCGCTATGCGCTGTGGACCAAGGTGCGCCGCACGGTGCAGCAGTTCACCGGGCAGCGCGCGCTGACCGACGTGGCGCTGGTCAGCGGCTTCACCGACGCGGCGCACATGAGCCGGACCTTTCAGCGCTACTTCGGCTTGCCGCCGTCCTTCCTGGCGAGCCAGGTGCGCGTGACGGCGGATGCGCAGGCTTCGCACGCCTGGGGACAGCACGCGTTGCTGCACTGAGCGCGCGAGGGGACGAGCGCCAACGGCGCAGAGGCTAGACGCCGGGCCGGCGCGTCAACGCCGCTTGGCCAGCCAGTTCCACCCGGCGCCCGCGGCCATCAGCACGCAGGTGCCGAGGAACACGGCGCGCATGCCGATGTGCCCGCCCACGAAGCCGCCCAGCAGCGGCCCCGCGACCTGGCCGGTGTACTGCGCCGAGGTCGAGTAGCCCAGCATGTTGCCGGCCACGCGTTCGGGCACGTTGTGGCGTATCACGCTGGCAATGCACGGCAGCAGCCCGCCGAGCGACAGGCCCATCAGGAAGCGCAGCACCACCAGCTGCCAGCCCGCAGTGACGAAGGCCTGCGGCACCAGCAGCAGCGCCGACACCGCCAGGCAGCCGACGATCACGTTCCAGTGCCCCACGCGGTCGGCCAGCTTGCCCAGCCGCGAGGCCGAAAGAATGCTGCCGAGCGCGGCGGCCGACATCACCAGGCCCGCCATCATCGTCACGCGGCTCGGGTCTTCGACCAGCGTGGCCACGTACACGGTGATGATCGGCTCGATCGACATGTTGGCGAGCATCAGCAGCATGCCGGTGAACAGCATGGCGACGAGCGGGCGCTTGTCCGCAACGGCGGCCCAGCCGCTGTCGGCGGCGTGCGGCTGCTTCTTGCCGCCCGGCGTCTTCCTGTCTTCGCGAATGAGGAAGGCCGTCGCCAGGAAGGCCACGAAGATCATCGCGCCCGCCGCGAAGAAGGTCGCGCGAATGCCGATGAGCGGCGGCAGCACGCCGCCCACCAGCGGCCCCACCAGGTTGCCCGCCATGATGGCCGAGGACATGGTGCCCAGCGCCCAGCCGGTGCGCTCCTTGGGCGTTTGCGTAGCCACAAGCACCATCGAGCCCGAGGCGTAGCCGCCCAGCAGGCCGGCCAGCAGCCGCAGCCCCACGAGCTGCCACACGTTGCCAGCGAGGCCGATCAGCGCCATCGCCACCGACATGCCCAGGCTCGCGCGAATGAGCATGGGCTTGCGCCCGTAGCGGTCGGCCAGCCGGCCCCACAGCGGCGCCACCAGCGCGGCACTCAGAAAGGTGGCGCCATAGGCCGCGCCCGACCACTGCACGATGGCTGCATGGTTCTTCACGCCCAGCTGCTCGACGTACAGCGGCAGGAAGGGCAGCAGCAGCGTCATCGCGATGATGGTGGTGAAGGAGCCGAACATGCACACGGCGAGGTTGCGCTGCCAGTGGATGTGGGTGTGGATGTGGGGGGTGGCGGCCGCCGCGGCTTCAGCCGCGGGCGCGCTCGTTGGGGTCGGGTGCGTCATGGGGAGCGGCCATTGTGTGACGCGGCGGCCCGGTTGGCGCCTGCCGGATGGCGGCGGCACCCATCGCGGGGGGCGGGGCCTCGGTCTGCAACCCAGGGCGCAGATGCGAAGGCCGGAACATCCGGTTCAATTTCCGGTGGGTCTGCCGCTCTCCATGGACATGCCCGCCGCTGCAGCAGGCCGGCACATCACCGCATCCCCCACCCGCAACCGCCCGCCCCGCAGCACCCGCGCCGTCAGCCCGCCGTGCCCGCGCACCGCGTTGTAGCCGCCGGGCCCGAGCGCTTCTTCCATGCGCGAGCAGGGCTCGCACGGTCCGCTGATTTCCAGCAGCACCTCGGCGCCGATGCACAACACCAGCGGCTGGTCGCGAAACAGCGAGCGCGCGGCGATCAGGTTCAGGCCCGACACCACCAGGTTGCGGCGCAGCACGTCCGCCCCGACCTCGGCCCGCGCGCACAGCGCGGCAATCACCGGCAGGTGCTCCGCCTGCATCAGCGTGACCTGCCGGCGCCCGCCAGGCTGCGCCGCACCGCTGCTGCGGTCGCCCTGCAGGCCCCGGCCTTCGAGCACGACCGCTTCATCCACCGATTGCACGGGCGCACGGCGTGCGGGCCGCAGCAGGAGGGCGTCGAGCCGGCCGGGGCGGGGAAACTGGCGGGTCAATTCGCGGAGATCGGGCATGCGGCCATTGTGCGCAGGCCCGCGCGCATGGCCCTGCCGCCGGCCCGGTCGGGCGGCAAGGCTTACCCTCTCGTCCCGAATGACAGACAACCCTCTTTTCAGGACATGGCCATGAAACGCATCGGCGTGCTCGTCTTCCCCGGTTTCCAGATCCTCGACCTTGCGGCCATCGCGGCGTTCGAGCTGGCCAACATGCATGCGGCCAAGACCCTCTACAAGGTCGAGTTGCTGTCGGAAGAGGGCGGCCTCGTGGTCAGCTCGTCGGGCGTGTCGACCGACAGCAAGCGCTTCACCGCGGCCAGGTTCGACACGCTGCTGCTGACCGGCGCGCTCACCATCGAACCCACCTCCGAGAAGATGTGCCGCTTCCTGCGCGCGGGCCTGCGCCGCGCGCGCCGCGTGGCCAGCATCTGCACGGGCGCCTTCGGGCTGGCCGACGCGGGGCTGCTCGACGGGCGCCGCGCCACCACGCACTGGGCCTTTGCGCAGGAGCTGCAGAAGCGCCATCCGGCGATCAAGGTGCAGCCCGACCGCATCTTCATCAACGACGGGCCGGTGTGGACCTCCGCCGGCATGACGGCGGGCATCGACCTGGTGCTGGCGCTGGTGGAGGAAGACCTGGGCGTGGAGGCGGCGCGGTTCATCGCGAAGAAGCTGGTCGTGTACCACCGCCGTGCGGGCGGGCAGTCGCAGTACTCGGCGCTGCTGGCGCTGGAACCCCGCTCCGACCGCATCCAGCAGACGCTGGTGCATGCGCGCGCCAACCTGCGCGACGCGCTGTCGGTGGAAGAACTGGCCGAGGTGGCGCACCTGAGCCCGCGCCAGTTCAGCCGCGCCTTCAAGGCCGAGACGGGGCAGTCGCCCGCGCACGCCGTGGAAAACCTGCGGGTGGAAGCTGCGCGTGCACTGATCGACGAAGGCAGCCTCGCGCTGGGCGTGGTGGCGCTGGAGACCGGCTTCGGCGACCCCGAGCGCATGCGCCGCGCCTTCCTGCGCACGCTGGGCCAGCCGCCGCAGAGCGTGCGCCGCGTGGCGCGCCTGCAGGGGGCCGAGGCCTGAAACGCCCGATGTCCTGAAAGGTGGCTTATATGACATTTACGCCATCACCTCGAAGGAAGAAACTTCCCCCACGGCCGCACCACCGTGTGGCGACAAAGGAAGTTTTCATGACTGCATCGACAAAGGGCACCGCCCTCATCACCGGCGCATCGTCGGGCATTGGCGCCGTGTACGCCGACCGCCTGGCACGCCGCGGCTACGACCTGGTCCTGGTGGCGCGCAACCGCGAACGCCTGGGCGCGCTGGCGGACCGGCTCGCGGGCGAGACCGGGCGCAAGGTCGAGGTCCTGCCGGCGGACCTCACGAACAAGGGCGACATCGCGCGCGTCGAGGCCGTGCTGCGCACGCGCAGCGACATCACGCTGCTGGTGAACAACGCCGGCGTCGGCGCCACCGCACCGCTGCTCGCGTCCGACATCGACAAGATGGAAGACATGATCGCGCTCAACGTGAATGTGCTCACGCGGCTCACGTATGCGGCGGTGCCGGGGTTCGTGGCGCGCGGCGCGGGCACGCTGGTGAACATCGCTTCCATCGTGGCCGTCTCGCCCGAAACGCTCAACGGCGTGTACGGCGGCAGCAAGGCCTTCGTGCTGGCACTGAGCCAGTCGCTGCAGCACGAGCTGGCCGGCAAGGGCGTGCGCGTGCAGGCGGTGCTGCCGGGCGCCACGGCCACCGAGTTCTGGGGCATCGCCGGCCTGCCGGTGCAGCACCTGCCGAGCGAGATCGTGATGACGGCCGAGAACATGGTCGATGCGGCGCTCGCGGGGCTCGACCTGGGCGAGCAGGTCACGATTCCCGCGCTCCCGGACCAGGACGAGTGGAACGCCTTCGAGGCGGCGCGCCGCGCGATGTCGGCACGGCTGTCGCGCACCGCGCCGGCGGCGCGCTACGGCGTGGGTGCGAGCGCAGGCGCGGCCGTCCCAGGGTAAGCCTGTCCCCATCGCGGCAGACAGACGCCGCGCCGCCGCCTGCTTACGCTCCCGTCAGACATTTGCCCGGCAACGGGTCACCCCCTGACTTGGGAGCGCGCGTTTGAGAGCAGCAACTGGCATCGGCAGCCTGGAAGACATCCGGCGGATCGAACATGCACCCTATGCAGACTTCATGCCGCATGCGGACGTGCTCGATGCGCTGGAGGATGCGGCGCGGCGGCACCCCGAGCGGCCCGCCGTCACCTGCATCCGCAGCGCCGACGCCTCGGTGCCGCCGGCGCGCTGGACGCATGCGGAACTTGTGGCGCAGGTGCGCCGCGCGGCACGTGCGTTCACCGCGCTGTGCGGCGACGCCGAGCCTCGGGTCGCCTTCCTGCTGCCCGCCATTCCCGAGGCCTACTTCACCCTGTGGGGCGCCGAGGCGGCCGGCGTGGCCTGCCCCATCAACTACCTGCTGGGCGAGGAACACATCGCCGAGCTGATCGACGCCGCCCAAGTCAACGTGCTGGTCGCGCTGGGGCCGAACCCCGAGCTGGACATCTGGCGCCGCGTGCCCGGCCTGCGCAGCCGCTGCAGGTCGCTGGCGCATGTGATTGCGGTCGGCGGAGCGGACGATGCGGAAGGTGCGGAAGTGGCGCAGGGAGCGCTCGACTTCGATGCGCTGCTGGCGTCCCACTCGGACGCGCCGCTGCAGCGCACGCGCCAACCCGATGCCCACCGCATCGCCGCACTGTTCCACACCGGCGGTACCACCGGCCGGCCCAAGCTCGCGCAGCACACGCACGGCAACCAGCTGCATGCGGCGTGGGGCGCGGCGCGCATGTACGGCACCACGGCAAACGACGTGGTGCTCAACGGCTTTCCGCTGTTCCATGTGGCGGGCTCCTTCGTCTACGGCCTGTCGACGCTGCTTTCGGGCGGCGAGGTGGTGCTGCCCACGCTGCTGGGCCTGCGCAACACGGCCTTCATGCAGGCCTACTGGCAGTTCGTGGCGCTGCACCGCGTCACGCTGCTGGCGGCGGTGCCGACCGTCATGTCCACGCTGCTGGGCGTGCCGCGCAACGGCGAAGACCTGTCGCGCGTGCGCTGCCTGCTCACGGGCGGCTCGCCGCTGCCGTCGGACCTGGCCGAGGCGTTCGAGCAGCGGCTGGGCATTGCGGTGCGCAACATCCTGGGCATGACCGAGTGCGGCGGGGTGATCGCCATCGAGCCGGTGGGCGCACCGCGCGTGGCGGGCTCGGTCGGCTGGCCGCTGCCGTTCACCCGTGTGCGCGTGGCCGATGAAACGGGCGCCCCACTGGCGACTGGCAAGGAAGGTGAAGAGGGCATCCTGCAGATACAAGGCCCGAACGTGGGGCCGGGCTACACCGATGCCGACAACAACACCGGCGTGCTCGTCGAGGGTGGCTGGCTGGTGACCGGCGACGTCGGCCGCATCGATGCGCAGGGGCGGGTGTTCGTGACCGGGCGCTCGAAGGACCTGATCATCCGCAGCAGCCACAACATCGACCCCGTGGTGATCGAGGACGCGCTCATGGCCCACCCCGACGTGCTGCTGGCCGCGGCCGTCGGCGCGCCCGACGAATACGCGGGCGAAGTGCCGGTGGCCTATGTGTCGCTGCGCCCGGGCCGCTCGGTCGGCAGCGAGCAACTGGCCGCGTTCGCGCAGGCGCGCATTCCCGAGCGGCCCGCGTTTCCGAAAGCCATCTTCATCCTCGACGCGTTGCCCGTCACCGCGATCGGCAAGCTCTACAAGCCCACGCTGCGCGCCATGGCGATCCGCTGGGTGGTGGAAGACCGGCTCGCGCGCAGCGCGCTGGCGTCGAAGGTAAATGTCGATGTGCGCGCCGAGGGCAAGGGGCTGGTGGTGCATTGCACGCTCGCCGGCGACGAGCCCGGCACCGCCGCGCAGGTGCGCAGGCTGCTCGGTGTGTTCGCGCTGAGCTGCCGTGTCGGCACCGCCGAAGGAGCCGAGGCATGAGCGCCGTGCCGGGCCGCCCCGAGCAAGCGTGCAGCGCGGAGGTCGTCGAATGAACGACGACATCCGCTATGAGAAGAACGGCCATGTCGCCACCATCACGCTCGACCGGCCGCAGGCGCGCAACGCGCTCACGCCGCGCATGCTGTGCCTGCTGGCCGACGCCTTCGTCGACTTCCGCGCCGACGCGGCCCTGCGCGTGGCCATCCTCACCGGCGCGGGCGAGCTGGCTTTCTGCGCGGGCGGCGACCTGGCGACCACGCTGCCGCTGATGACCGGCGACCGCGCGCCGGCCGATGCCTTCGAGCACCGCATGCTCGCAGACCCGCTGGTGCTGGCGGCCTCGTCGCTGCGCGACTTCGCGCTGCACAAGCCGGTGATCGCGGCCATCAATGGCGCCTGCATGGCCGCGGGCTTCGAAACGATGCTGGGCACCGACATCCGCATTGCCGCGGCGCATGCGAGCTTCGGACTGCCCGAAGTGCAGCGCGCGCTGATTCCCTTCGCGGGCTCGATGGTGCGGCTGCCGCGGCAGATCGGGCATGCGCGGGCGATGGAATTCATGCTCACGGGCCGGCCCATGAACGCCGAGGCCGCCTTGCAGTGCGGGCTGGTCAACCACGTGGTGCCTGCGGACCGGCTCATGGCCAAGGCGAACGAGATCGCGCAGCAGATCGCCGCCAACGGGCCGCTCGCGGTGCAGGCCGTGAAGCAGACAGTGATGGAAGCCAACGGCGTGCCGCTGGATGTCGGCTACCGCCTCGAAGACCGCGCGAAGAAGGCGGTGTTCGCCAGCGCCGACGCACGCGAAGGACCGCGCGCCTTCATGGAAAAGCGCAGCCCCGACTACAAGGGCCGGTGAGCCCGGCCCTTCGAGCACATTCGATTCAAGAACCAACGGAGACAAACCGATGAACCCCAAGCAGATGTCCAGAAGAGCGTGCCTCACCGCGGGCGCCGCGGCGTCCCTGGCGCTGGCCTGCCCGCAGCTTGCCTTTGCCCAGAGCGCGCAAGCCTACCCGTCGCGTTCGGTGCGGCTCGCCGTCGGCTTTGCGCCCGGCACGGGCCCCGACGTGCTCACGCGCGTGCTCGGCCAGCGCCTGGGCGAGACCATCGGCCAGCCGATGGTCATCGAGAACCGTGCCGGCGCGGGCGGGCAGATTGCCGCGCAGTTCGTCGCCAAGAGCCCGGCCGACGGCTACACGCTGCTGATCGCCGACGTGAGCGCCATCAGCATCGCGCCGGCCGCGTTCTCCAAGCTGCCCTACGACCCGGCGCGCGAACTGGTGCCGGTGTCGGAGGTGGTGCGCACCGACTTCGTCCTGGTGGTGCCCAACTCGTCGCCCGCGAAAACGGTGGCTGACTTCGTGAAGATGGCCAAGGCGGACAAGGACAAGGTCAACTTCGGCACCTTCGGCGCGGGCACGCCCGGCCATTTCGGCGCGGAGATGTTCGCGGAGCAGGGCGGCTTCAAGGTGGAGCCGGTGCACTTTCGCGCGACCGGCGATGCCGTGACGGCCATCATCGCGGGCGACGTGCAGGCGGCCTTCGTGTCCACCGCGCTGGTGCCCGCGATGCTGAAGCCGGCCTCCTCCAGCCTGCGGCGCACCTCGGGCGACTGCACGGCCGCCACCACCTGCGCGTTGAGCTTGTCGATCACCGCCTGCGGTGTGCCGGCGGGCACGAACAGCGCGAACCACGCCGAGAAATCGGCCTTGGGAAAACCCGATTCGGTGAACGTGGGCACCGCCGGCAGCAGCGGCGAACGCTGCGGCGCGGTGGTGGCCAGCGCGCGCATCTTCTCGCCCTTGACCTGCGCCATGGCCAGCGCGGTGGACACGAAGGCCGCCTGCACGTCGCCCGCGATGATGGCCGTCACGGCATCGCCGGTCGCGCGAAAGTGCACCGGCTCCACCTTGAAGCCGCCCTGCTCCGCGAACATCTCCGCGCCGAAATGGCCGGGCGTGCCCGCGCCGAAGGTGCCGAAGTTGACCTTGTCCTTGTCCGCCTTGGCCATCTTCACGMAGTCAGCCCCCGTCTTCGCGGGCGACGAGCTTGTCCACACCAGGTA